>RCUH01001135.1_pt1 | contig 21136 bp, 19 predicted proteins | sample 2166191 | NCBI WGS metagenome assembly RCUH01 (sample SAMN09932848, study PRJNA488358) | compost metagenome | feature: garden; material: soil; isolation source: compost soil in an enriched community after 214 h of incubation | place: Germany: Experimental Botanical Garden Goettingen | collected...
GCATAGACATGGCGGCCGAAGGCGGTGCGGTTCAGCACATACCAGGCGAGAGCGGCAAGAGCCAGCATTAGCACGGTTCCGAGCGTGATGCGTGCGCCGCCAAACTGGATTGCAGCCCCCATCCACTGCAGGATTGGCGCGGCCTCCGCCACTTCCTGGCTGCGGATGGTCTGGCTGCCGGAGTACCAGAGGTTCAGCGCCCCAAAGACGCTCCAGCTCCCAAGGGTGACAATGAAAGGTGGAAGACGCACATAGGTTATGAGAAACCCGTTGATGAGGCCGCACCCCAGCCCGCCGCCAAGCCCGATAAGGAAGGCGAGTTCCGGTGGCAACCCGGCTGTAATGGCAAGGCGGCCCATGAGCGTCGAAGTCAATACCATGATGGCGCCGACGGACAGGTCGATGCCCGCGGTCAGGATCACCAGCGTCTGGGCGATGCCGATAATGCCGATGATGGTGACCTGCTGAAGGATGAGCGAAAGATTGAAAGGCTGAAAGAACCGTGAGCCCACGATGATGGAAAACACCCCGATGCTGGCTGCCAGAACAATGAACGGCACCACCGTTGGATTGCCATGCAGGAAACGTTGCAGCCTGCGAAGCGGACTGGTGTCCTGATCCTCGAACGCGGCATGGGATGTTTCGTTTCCTATCGAACCGGCCTCAAAGCCTTCCGGACTAGTCGAAGCATGGTTGCTGGGTTCAGTCATCGAGATACACCCTTCGCAGGTCTGCGGCTTCAGCCCGGATACAGGATCGGCTGCCAGAAAATGCGACGCACGGATTAAACATGTTGGAGCGCCTTTTTCACATCCGCAAGGACGTGCGGCGTTCTGTTACGGCAAATTTTTAAAGGCGTGACCAGACGGTGTCTATTCGGAAACCCGGACCTGGCCAGAAGTGACGCCCCGCGGTTTAAATAGGACGGGGCGTCAAAGGCTGCTCAGCCCCAGCAGGCCTTCAGCGCTTCATCGGAGGTGATCGAGTCAACGCCGGCAACCGGCTTGTCGGTGACGAGCGTGACGCCAGTGTTGAAGAACGGCAGGCCGGGGCTGGCCTCGGGCTTCTTGCCGGATTTCACATATTCCACGATCGCCTCCACTCCCAGCGACGCCATCTTGAGCGGATATTGCATCGACGTTGCACCGATCACGCCCGCCTTCACGTTTTTTACGCCAGGGCAACCACCATCCACCGAGGTGATTATGACGGAGTCCTGCTTGCCGGTCGCCTTCAACGCTTCATAAGCGCCGGCCGCGGTCGGCTCGTTGATGGTGTAGACCACATTCAGATCGCTGTCTTTCTGGAGAAGCGTTTCCATGCCGGTGCGGCCGCCCTCTTCAGATCCCTGCCCCCACTGGTGGCCGACGATGCGCTTGTCGTCTTCATCCAGATAACGCGTCACGTCCTTGGGATCGATGCCGAAACCCTTCATGAAGCCCTGATCGCGGGCAACATCCACTGTCGGCTGGTTTTCAAGCGCATCGATAAAGGCGACCTTGGCCTTGGAAGCATCGCCGACCGTTTTGGCGGCCCAGGAGCCGATCAGTTCACCCGCCTTGAAATTGTCGGTCGCAAAGGTCGCATCGGCGGCATCGGCGGGTTCCAGCGGCGTATCGAGCGCGATGACGAGGATACCCGCCTTACGAGCCTGCTCCACCACCGGCACCACCGCCTTGGTGTCGCTCGCCACCATCAGAATGCCTTTTGCACCGGCAGAGATCAGGTTTTCGACGGCAGCTACCTGGCTTTCATTATCGCCGTCGAACTTGCCGGCGAAACTCTGGATCTTCACACCACCCAGTTCCTTGGCCTTCAAGGTTGCGCCTTCGCGGATCTTGGCAAAAAACGGATTGGCTTCGGTTTTTGTGATAACGCCGATAAGGATGTCTTCAGCCTGCGCGTTCAAGGGAATGAAGGCGAGACTTACCCCCAAGGCGAGCGCTGTGGCACCGAGACGTCCGGACATGGCAAAACTGCCCGCAGACGCGGGTCTTTCAAAAAACTTCATTTGAAATCCTCCCAGATTACCAAGCGCCCCTCCCATCCGGAGGACGTAATCCGTCTTGGCGCGATTATTACTGATCTCAATTATGCATACTGTCAACATTATCTAATTACCATTTTGTATTTTTTTTTACATATATGAGGAACAATATTGGGAATTTCGGATTATATGGGGATTTTCTACCAAATGTTGGTAAGCAGTCTCGTCAGGCACGCGGCCGCATGCCAGACACTCAAAGACGTTGTGAGGAACGGGAACCGGCAATGGCAAGCACAACCTCCGGACAAGGATCTACCCCTCGCGAATGGCAGGGCGATCTCAACGCGATCAAGGCAAGCGCCGCGCTGCTGTCGCTCGTCGGTTCGGGTCGCGCCCGTTCGCGGAGTGCGCTGACCGAACTTTCCGGTCTCTCGCGGGCGACCGTACACCAGAAACTCGCAGGCCTGATCGATGCGGGGTTGATCCGCGAGACCGAGGAAACGCTTCCGAGTGGCGGACGCCCGACACGCGCCCTCGACCTCAACCGCGACTTTGCTGTCGTCCTCTCCGTCGACATTGGCGAGCAGCATATCCGCGTCGCCGTCACCGACCTGCAACCGCGCATCCTCACGGAAATCGCGGAAACGTTCGATATTCTGCGCGGCCCTGCTGTGGTTCTGAACTGGATCGAAGAGCAGTTCGAGGCGCTTCTGTCGAGGATTGGCAAAACAACCGGCGACGTGCTGGGCATCGGCATAGGCCTGCCTGCCCCTGTAGACTACGCCAACGGTCGGGTCGTCGGTCCTTCCGTGATGGTCGGATGGGACAATTTCGAAATCAGGCAACATCTTGAAGAAAGATTTGGCGTTCCAGTCTACGCCGAGAACGACGTGAACCTTCTGGCGTTGAGCGACCATCGGCAGCGACGGACAAACGTCAGCGAGATGGTTTTCGTCAAGGTCGGGACGGGCATCGGCAGCGGCATCATTACGGAAGGCCGCCTTTATCGTGGCGCGCAAGGTGCCGCAGGCGATATCGGCCATATCCAGTTCGCGCGCGAACCCGCACCACTCTGCCGCTGCGGCAAGATCGGCTGCGTCGAGGCACGCGCGGCCGGATGGGCAATCGCACGCGAATTGCGGAAAGAGGGCATCGAGGCGCACACCGCCCGTGACGTGACCCGACTGGTCGAGCTGGGCCAGCCGCTTGCCATCCACCTCGTCAGGGAATCCGGTCGCATTCTCGGCGAGGTCATGACGAGCCTCGTGAGCATCCTCAACCCGCAGATGATCGTCATCGGCGGCACACTTGCGATCGTCAACGACCACCTTCTGGCCGGCATACGCGAGCTGGTCTACAAACGCTCGCTTCCGCTGGCAACCAGAGAACTGGAGCTGGTGATCTCGCCCCCGGATCCGGACGCAGGCATCATGGGCGCCGCTATTCTCGTGGTCGAGGAACAGATGAAGGCGCAGAACGTCGAAACGGTGATTTTGCGCCATAGTGCGCACCCGGCGCTCAAGTGAACGAGAAAGCGTGCGTTGTCACGCGTTGGACAACGGTGGCTCACACAGCAGGACTTGCTCGATTGGCCTGCGCCGGGAAACCGGTACCGAAAAACTCTCGACCATGTGACCAAAGCCGATCAGCGTGATTATGACGTGCGTTTCCCCCAAGCCAAGAAGACGGCGCATGCCACGGTCCTCTTCCATTGTCGCACTCCAGTTCAGCATGCAGGCGCCAAGACCTTCCGCATGAAGCCCAAGTGCAAGCGTCATGGCAAACATGCCGCCATCCACCCACCCCTGGTTTCTCTCGCCGATCGTGTTCCAGTTCCTGAGATCGACCGTGACGACGAAAACCCCGCCGAGCTGGTCTCCGAAACCGCGATTGCCCTGATGATGCGAAAGCACCCGCTGGACCGAATCCCTTTCCGTAAACGCGAGAACTTTGGTCGTCTGTCGGTTACAGCTTGAGGGCGACTGCATAGCCGCCGCAACTGCCCGCCCAATTTTATCCGGCTCTACAGGCCTCAATCGGTCATACTGACGAATGCTGTGGCGCGCGTGCATGAACGCCATGAAGTCGCATGCTGCCGCGGCACGGATAGTGTGCGCCGAAACAACTTCACTTCCTGCGGCGCAAGGAGAGGACGTAATGTTTAATGCCAGCAGATCATCGAAAAGCATTTGCGCCTCCAGAACATCAGCGCCGTTTGCTGTGTTATAGGCCACATAAGCTGCCAGCACGCCAAGCCCGTTATCCGTCGCAGCATCGGGACCATAGCTTTCGATGTAGCGGGAGACTTCCTCCGCCAGCAAACGCACCTTGTCGATCCCGAAACCTGCACGGGGGTCACTGAGCGACAGGCCATATTCCAGCATATGGGACAAGAGCCTGATATGAGCCTCGAGATTCTGACGCTCGCGGGGACCGTCAATGAAGCTGGAGGCCCTGTACCTGCGAAAATCATAAACGAAATTCCGCACAAGCGTGACGAAGCTTTGCAAACGCGACAAAGTTCCGACGCTGCCCGGCGCGATCCTGGTGACTGGCATCTGGGCCTCCATGGAAGAGTTCACTCTTGATGTGGAAAACCATCGCCACGCTCTCTTCCGCTGTCAAATGACGCGAAAACGTCAAAAAAGCCTTATTTCGCGACTTCGTGCGGCCAATATTTAATCAAAAGCCGGAAATGCATCTGTTTTATGCACCAACACCTATCCAAAAGAATAGGAAACTTGCTTTATAGCCACCCATACTACCCACCCGAAAGAGCGAAGACCCTATTCGCCAAAGCCCTTCCGTCCGACGGCAAGCCGATGCACCGTAAGACATCGGGCCAAGCGGTCCAGCGCCCGGCTTTTCAATGCGCCGGATACGCAACTTTCAAGGCTTGAGTTTTACCGCGCATAAGCGGGCCGTCGCGGCACCTGAAGGAGGTATCGGAGAATGCCTGACAATATCGTCCATGTTCGTGTCGTGTCCCCAATTGTCACGAGAGGCTTTCGCAAGCTGGGGGATCTCAAGGCACTGGAATATCCGGGCATCAGCCTCTCCCATGCCGAAATAGCCACAGGGCCCGGCTCGATCGAAAGCGAGTTCGAGGCGGCGATTTCGGTCCCGGGCACGCTGCTTGAAGTCATACGGGCTGAACGTGAAGGCGTCGACGCGGTCATCATAGACTGCATGGGTGACCCCGGCCTGCGTCCGGCCCGCGAGGTTTCCGGAATGCTGGTCCTCGGCCCATGTCAAACCGGCATGCATGTTGCGTCGATGCTGGGACACAAGTTTTCGGTGATCACAGTCATGCGCCGCCTGATACCGTCCTTTGAAAATACCGCCGCGCTTTGTGGCCTTTCCAGCAAGCTGGCATCTGTGCGCAGTGTCGACATTCCTGTGCTCGATCTTGAGGCAGACCTTTCCGCCACCGCCCGCCGTCTGGTGGAGGAAGGCAGGAAGGCTGTTGAGGAAGATGGCGCGGAAGCCTTGATCTTCGGTTGCACCGGTCTGATGGGATGTGCCGCGGGACTTCGCGACGGGCTGCTGGAAAAGGGCATCGATGTTCCGGTCATCGACCCCATCCCGACGGCAGTTTCGATGGCCGCCGGCCTTGTGCGGGCCGGCCTTACGCAAAGCCGGACGACCTATCCTGCTCCACCTCAAAAGGAATTGCTGGGTTATGACGAACTGCGCGGCGCAATGCTGCCGCAGGCGGCGGAATAAGCACCAAGGAGTGAGGCAGGGCAGATGACAGCAACGGCAATAAAAACAGCATCCACAAAAAAACAGGGGATATCAGCGGCCACGACCCAACGACGGGGTTTCACCAATGGTTCGGGCTTCTGGCTGCTGGTTTTGCCTGCATTGCTGTTCTTCATCGTGTTTTTCGTCGTGCCGACAGCCTCGCTGTTCGGCCTAGCCTTCAACAAATCCGTGGCAGGCGTCATTACACTTTCCAGCGACATCACTTTCGATAATTTCGTTCGTATTTTCAGCCGTTCCATTTATTACGAGTCGATCCTGCGTTCGGCCGGCATTTCGACGGTGGTGGCGCTCGTTTGTCTCGTGTTCGGTTATCCGCTGGCCTATGTCATCGCCAAGACGGTCAATCCCGGCCGCAATACGCTACTGATGATCCTTGTCTTATCATCGATGCAGCTCGATATGGTCATTCGGCTTTATGGTTTGATGGTGCTGCTGGGCGACAACGGCCTCGTCAACGGCATGCTCTTACGCCTCGGCTTCATTTCGGAGCCGCTGCCGCTGATGTATAATATCTTCGGCGTCATTGTCGGGCTGGTGCAAATCACCTTGCCTTTCATGATCCTCTCGCTGATCGGCATCATCAAATCCATTCACCCCTCGCTGGAAGAAGCGGCCAGATCCCTCGGCGCCTCCCGCACCAAAGCGTTTTTCTCCGTCGTGCTGCCCTTGTCGATGCCCGGTATTCTGGCGGGTACGCTCCTCGTCTTCGCTCTCGCCATTTCATCCTATGTCGTGCCGGCGCTGATGGGCGGCTGGAAGGTCATGGTCATGCCAATCCATATCTATCAGCAGGTCGCGGAAACCGGGCGCTGGCAGTTCGGAGCATCGATCGCGGTCGTGCTCTTCGTCACCAGCCTGATGGCGATCGCCGTTTACCACCGCGCCGCCATGCGCCGCACAGGAGGACGTAGCTGATGCGCGAAGAGACTTCCATTCCGCTCGTCTTCAAACTTCTATCGGCACTGACGCTCACCATCCTTTTGACACCGGTCGTCATTGTCATCCTGTCCGGTCTCAACTCCGGCGACTATCTCACCTTTCCACCGCAGGGTTTCTCGCTACGCTGGGTCTACGCCTTTCTGACCTCGCCGACCTTCCTTTCTGCCTATGGCGTCTCCTTTCTTGTAGCTGGCGTCTCGACCGCCATCTCCACCGTGCTCGGCACCATGGCGGCGTTATTCCTGACGCGTTCGACCAGCATCGTCGTTGGGCCGTTGCGTGCCTTTTTCATGATGCCAATCGTGCTGCCTGGTGTGGTGCTTGGCCTCGCACTTTATGTTTTCTATGTCACAAACGGCATCGGACTTGCTCGCAGCATGGCCGGGCTGGTGATCGGCCACGTTATCGTCACCTGCCCCTTCGTCATCGCCACGGTTACGGCGGCCCTGGTGGGTTTCGATCGCAGCCTGGAAGAGGCTGCCCGCTCGCTCGGCGCCTCGCCTTTCACCGCGTTCCGGCTGGTGACGTTAAAGATCATTTCTCCAGCCATCTCGGCTGGTACGATCTTCGCATTCATCATTTCCTTCGGGCAGTTCGAGGTAACGCTGTTTCTCTCCACGCCGAACCTGCAAACGCTGCCGATGGCGATGTATGTGGCGCTACGCTACGCCTTCGAACCGACTGCAGCCGCCGCAGGCATCTTCGCCATCATTCTCGTCGTCGTCTCGATGGTGGCAACGTCCAAGCTCGTCAATCTGAAACGCATTTTCGGCGGCTGAAACCGTCGGGGATATGACCGTATCCATAAGTTCGAACAACAAGGGGAACATGGACATGACCGTAAAGACATTCGATCCCAACCGCCGCAAGCTTCTGAAGCTCGGTGCGGCGGCGGCAACCCTGCCGCTCTTCAACATCAACCACGCCTTCTCCCAGGATGTGACCTACGATGGCTCCGTCTTCGATGCCGGCGGTGCGGTACTGCGCATCGGCGAATGGGGCGGCCCGTGGGGTGAGCTGGTGCACAAGTATCTGCTGACCGACTTCGCGAAAGATTTCAATTGCAAGATCGAGTACGATTCCACCTGGCCGTGGTTTCCGAAATTCGTCGCCAACGGTCCGAAAAAACCACCACTCGACATCACCAACTGGAACCTGCCGGAGATGTTCAAGACGGCGGGCGCTGGTGATTTCTTCCACACCATTGATGAAATCCTGCCAAATGTTCCGAATGGCAAGAACCTCTGGCCTTTCGCCACGTCGAACGGCGTCGGCGTTACCTGGGCTTTCAACCAGTATGTGCACGCCTACCGCACAGACCTCGTCAACCCGCCGCCGTCGAGCTTCAAGGATATGTGGAAGCCGGAATTTGCGGGCAAGCGCGGCACCTACATCACCTCCAACACGCTGCAGATGGACTTTTTCCTGGTTGCCTGCTCGCTGTTCGGCAAGGATCAGTACGATCTGAAGGCCGGTTACGCGGCGATGAAGGAGTTGATGCCCGCAAAGATTTCCGACTTCACCGGCAACATGCAGACACTGATGGATCGCGGTGAAGTCGTGATGGCGGTGCAGAGCGATGCCGAACCGATGCAGGCGCGCGACAAGGGTGCTCCGTTCGCCGTCATGTACTGGAAGGAGCTTCAGCCGATCCTCACCCAGACCTACACAGTCAGCCGCTATTCGGAGCCAACCCAGAAGAAGCTCGCCTATGCGCTGCTGAACCGGGCGCTGGAGCCCTCCTTCATGACCAACATGGGCAGAGAATTCTACCTTCGCCCCACCGTCTCCAATGCCGTCCTGCCGGACAATCTCGTCAAGGCAGACATCGTCAACAGTGCCGACGCCATCAAGAATTTCTGGTTGCCGGACTGGAAGGCCTATCTCGAAAACGAGGACGAAATCGTCGAGACCGTAAACGAGATTTTCGCGGGCTGATACCGAAACAGACGGGGCGGCCGGAAAGGCCGTCCGTCAGGCAGATATGAAGGATAATCGAATACGATGTCGGATATTCAACTCAAAAATCTCGTCAAGTCCTATGGCGAAAACGTCGCGGTCGCCGGTATCGATCTGCATATCGAACAGGGCGAGTTCTTTTCGCTGCTGGGACCATCCGGCTGCGGCAAGTCCACCACGCTGCGCATGATTGCAGGTTTCATCCGGCCAACCTCGGGTCAGATATTGATCGGCTCGGACGACGTGACATTCCTTCCTCCGGAAAAGCGCGATATCGGCATCGTCTTCCAGAATTACGCAATTTTCCCGCACATGAACGTCGCGGAAAACATCGCCTTCGGGCTAAAGCTCAGGAAAAAATCACCTGCTGAAATTGACAAGGCGGTCGGCTTTGCGTTGCGACAGGTGGGCCTCATCGGTTATGAAAACCGCTATCAGCGCCAACTATCTGGCGGTGAGCAACAACGCGTCGCACTTGCCCGCGTGCTGGTCACGCAACCGCGTATCCTGCTTCTGGACGAACCGCTGTCGGCCCTAGACAAGGCACTGCGCGAAGAAATGAAATACTGGATCAAGGAGCTGCAAAAAACGCTCGGCATCACGACCGTCTACGTTACCCACGATCAGGACGAGGCGCTGACCATGTCGGACAGGATAGGCGTGATGCAGAAAGCGCGCGTTGAGCAAGTCGGCACACCGCAGGAGATTTACGAGCGGCCAAAAACCCTGTTCGTCACGACATTCATCGGTCAGTCCAACGTCATCGATGCCACAGTGAAGGGCCGCGACGGCGATCGTCTGTCAGTCGGTTTCGGCGAAAGCACGGCACTGACGCGTCTGCCTGCGGAGAACCTCGCCGCCGGTTCACCGGTCAAGCTGGTGGTGCGGCCGGAAAACGTCATCATCTGTGACCCCGGCACCGGCCTTCCGGCCACCGTGGTCTCTGAGACCTACCAGGGCGCGCTTGTGCGCTACCGCCTTTCCGTCAGCGGCCAGGAAATCGTCGCAGAGCGGCAGAACCAGTCCCATGTCGCGAGGCTGTTGCCGGGTCAGGCGATCGGCGTCAGATGGGACCCGGAAAGATCGGAGGTGCTGTTGGCCTGACGGCCCGGCGCTTCGAAACCAGAAACCGAACGAAACAAAGGCGTGCGTGGAGGAACCTCCGCGGCGACGGGTTTCCTTTGCCAGTGACAGGAGAAAGACATGCGTATAGGCATTGACGTTGGCGGCACGAATACGGACGCCGCCCTTATGGACGGCGCGGCGGTACTTGGCGCCTGCAAAAGCCCGACGACCGCCGATGTTGGTTCGGGCATCGTGGCCGTGCTCAAGAAGCTGCTTGGCATGACCGGCGTTTCGGTGTCGCAAATCCAGGCGGTGATGATCGGCACCACTCATTTCACCAACGCCGTGGTAGAGCGTAAGCGGCTTCTAGAAGTGGCAGCCATCCGCCTCGGCCTGCCCGCTACCAAGGGCTTGCCACCGCTTACCGACTGGCCGAAGGATCTTGCCGATACGCTCGGTCGCCACACCTTTATGTTGCGCGGCGGCCACGAATTTGATGGTCGCACCATCGCACCGCTCGATGAAGCGGGCCTGCTGGACGTTGCCCGCACGGTGCGCGAACGCGGGCTGAGGACGGCCGCCATTACGTCCGTCTTTTCGCCGGTCACACCCGAGATGGAATTGCGCGCTGCCGAAATCCTCAAGAACGAGGTTCCAGACATTTCCGTTTCCCTCAGCCACGAAATCGGCCGTGTCGGTTTTCTCGAGCGCGAGAACGCCTCGATCATGAATGCTTCGCTGGCGGAATTGTCCAGAAAGGTTGTCTCGTCCTTCCGAGAAGCATTGAAGGAACTGGACATCAAGGCCCCCTTTTTCATCAGCCAGAACGACGGAACATTGATGTCGCCCGATTATGTCGAGCGTTATCCCGTGCTGACCTTCGCCTCCGGCCCCACCAACTCCATGCGCGGCGCGGCGATGCTGGCAGGCGTTAAGGAAGCGATGGTGGTCGATATTGGCGGCACCACTTCGGATGTCGGCATGCTGGTGCACGGCTTCCCGCGCGAATCCGCCGTCGCTGTCGATATCGGCGGAGTGCGCACCAATTTCCGCATGCCGGACGTGCTGGCCATCGGACTTGGCGGCGGTTCGCTGGTGCGTGACTATGGCGAGCGTATCGGTCCGGATTCCGTGGGCTACGAAATCACCACCAAGGCGCTGGTCTTTGGCGGCGATACGCTGACGACAACGGATATCGTGGTGGCAGCAAGACTGGAAGATATCGGCGACCGTTCCCGCGTCGCGCATATTCCCGCAAAGATCATCGAAGCCGCGCTCGACACGATGCACCGCATGGTCGATGAGGCGGTGGATCGTATGAAAACCAGCGCTGAGCCTTTGCCTGTCATCCTCGTCGGTGGCGGCTCCATTCTTGTCTCGCGTGATCTGCCCTCCGCCTCGAAGGTCCTGCGGCCGGAAAACGCTTCCGTCGCCAATGCCATCGGCGCAGCCATAGCGCAGGTCGGCGGCGAGGTGGACCGCATCTTCTCACTGGAAGGCACCTCGCGCGATGCGGTGCTGGCAGACGCGAAAGCGGAAGCATCAGACCGCGCGGTCAGGGCGGGTGCCAATCCAGCGTCGGTCAAGATCATGGATATCGAGGAGGTGCCGCTCGCCTATCTGCCTGGAAGCGCCACCCGCATCCGGATCAAGGCAGTCGGCGATCTGGTGATTGGTTGAGGGCACCGCGATGAAACTCACACGCGAACATTTAGCTGATCTTGCCGTCGGGGCCGCGTTTCTCGGTACGGGCGGGGGCGGCGACCCCTATGTCGGACGCATGATGGTGCAGCAATGCCTGGAGGAAGGCTACGAGGTCGAACTGATCGACCCCAGGGATCTTTCCGATGATTGCCTTGTCATACCCACCGCGATGATGGGTGCGCCGACCGTTCTGGTGGAAAAAATCCCCTCCGGCGAAGAGGCCGTCGCTTCTCTGCGGCGGCTGAAAAAGCGCCTCGGCAAAAAGGCGTCCTACACCATGCCGATCGAGATCGGCGGCATCAACTCCACCATCCCGCTTGTTGTCGGTGCGAGGCTTGGGCTGCCCATCGTCGATGCTGACGGCATGGGCCGCGCCTTCCCTTTTCTCGAAATGGAAACCTTCGGCGTTTACGGCGTCTCCGGATCTCCGATGGCGGTCAGCAACGAATGGGGCGACTGCGCGCTGATCGAAGCAGTCGACAACCGGCAAATGGAATGGCTGTCACGTGCGGTTGCCATCCGCATGGGCGGCTGCGCCTATATCGCCGAATATGCGATGAGTGGCGCGGAGGTGAAACGCACCGCCATTCCCAACACGCTGACGCTCGCAATCCGCATCGGGGAGGTGCTGCGCAAGGCGCATGACGAGCATCGCAACCCCATCGAAGCCCTGCTCGGCTTCCTGCCATCCACGCTCTATCGATACGGGCGCATCATCTTCAGGGGCAAGATCACCGATGTGATGCGCGAGACAAAGGCCGGCTTCACCATCGGGCGTGCCCGCATCGACGGCCTTGCGCCATTCTCCTCGCAGATGGAGATCGAAATCCAGAACGAGAACCTGATCGCGAGACAGGACGGCAAGGTGAGAGCCATCGTGCCAGACCTGATATCGATCATGAACACCGAGACGGCCGAGCCGATCACCAGCGAAAACCTGCGTTATGGCCAGCGCGTCACGGTCGTCGCGGTTTCCGTTCCGGAAATCATGCGAACGCCAGAGGCGCTCGAGGTTTTCGGACCTGCCTGCTTCGGCCTGAAGGAACCCTTTACCTCCATTGAGGAGATTGACTGACATGGCGATCATTACCGATCAGGACATAGACGATCTGGCCGTAGGAGCCGCAGTGCTGGGCACCGGCGGCGGTGGCGATCCCTATATAGGCAAGCTTCTGGCCAAGGCGGCAATCGAGAAATACGGCCCCGTCGATCTGCTGTCACTCGAAGACGTACCGGATGGTGCCGCCGTCGTGGCCTGTGGCGCCATGGGCGCACCAACCATTCTCATCGAGAAGATTCCCTCCGGTGACGAAGGTGATATGGCGCTGGAAACCTATGAAGATCATACCGGCATCAACGTCGATGCGATCATCCCCTTCGAGGCGGGCGGCATCAACTCCATGGTGCCGATCATCCTTGCTGCCAAAAAACGCGTTCCGGTCATAGATGCCGACGGCATGGGCCGCGCCTTTCCGCAACTCGAAATGGAGACCTTCAACGTCTACGGTGTGCCTGCAAGCCCCGTCGCCGTGGCGGACGAACGTGGCAACCGCGTGCTGATCGAGACCGAGGACGCCGCCAAGGCCGAATGGCTGGCTCGCGGCGTGACGATCCGCATGGGTGGACAGGCCTATATCGTCAATTACGGCATGGAGGGCCGGACGGCGAAGAGGGTTTCCGTTCCCGCCACCATGTCACTCGCTATCGGCATAGGCCGCACGCTGCGGGAAGCGGCCGCAGGGCACCACAATCCTGTCGAAGCCCTGATTTCGTTTTTCTCCGGTACACATTACGGCCATGCGGAAATTATCACGTCGGGCAAGGTTTCCGATGTCGCCCGCAAGGAGCAGAACGGCTGGTCCGTGGGGATTGCCACCATCGAACCCTTCGATCCATCGAAACCAAAAGTCAAAATCCGTATCCAGAACGAGAATCTGGTGGCGGAGGAGGAATCTGGCCGCGTTCTTGCGATTGTGCCCGACCTCATAACCATTCTAGACATCGACACAGCCGAAGCTATCACCACCGAGAGATTGCGTTACGGACAGCGGGTGAACGTACTTGCCGTACGGGTGCCGCCTATCATGCGCACGCCAGAGGCTCTGGCCGTCTTCGGCCCTGGTGCATTCGGCCTGACGCAACCCTACCAGCCACTCGGCTCTTGACGAATGACCGGCATCGGGCGCTGATACTATCCCGCCCTTTCCGAACGACATTCCGGCAAGGGCGGGTCGTTCAGTGGCGAAAGAGAACCAATGCCGAGCCGTGTCTTGCGTGAAAAGCCGTCGCATGCCGTAAGAACGTTTACCGGAGCAGGATTGCGGTTCAGCCCTCCGCGCATGCTTTTTTCAGGTATCGAGAGACCTTATCTGCTTTCGAAACTGGCAGCAGGGCTCGCAAGGCAGATTGTGGTCCTGCGGGCACCACCCGGCTTTGGCAAGACCGCCATGATGAAAGCAGCCTATGAGCGTCTGTTGGACGGCACGCTGATCCTGCCTGGTTTGCATGAGACGGCAGTTTCCCATTGTTCCTGGCTCAACGCTTCCGGCATTGCATCACCTGAGCGCTTCGTCAGCGAATTGCTTCAGTCGCTTGGCCTCGCCACTATGACAGACAAGCAAGATGCCCTGATGAACGTGATGGAATCCATCGCACGGCGTGACGGTCTCACCATTCTCTTCATCGACAACATTGACGAAATCGGTGACGCCGACCAACACCGGCTGTTGGAACGGCTCATCCTTTCCGCACCAGACAAGCTGCGTATCGCATTTTCATCCTCCTCTCCTGCGAAACTGCCGCTTGCGCGGTTGAAGGCCCGCGGCGTGTTGGCGGAACTGACTGCCCGGGACCTCGAATTCGGGCGATCAGAACTCAGGCGACTTCTGTCGCGTGGTGCAATGCCGGCACTTGTCGATCCGCTGATGGAGATCACCCGCGGCTGGCCAGCACTGGCGCAACTCGCAGCCGGCATCATTGCCGGAAACCCGGCAGAAGAGGAGCGTCGCGTGCTTCTTGCCGGCACACACGCCGACCTGACCGATTACGTGCGCGAAACCGTCATCAACCGGCTTTCGCCGGCGCTTCTGTCGATGCTGCGCCGCTTGTCACCGTTTCTTCAGTTTCGCCTCGATCTGGCGTCCGATCTCGGTTTGGGCGAGCTGCCGGAAGATGATCTGGCGATGCTGGGGGCCATGCATCCGATCATAGAAAATGGGCACAACGGCTGGCTATCCCTGCATCCGGTGCTTCGCATCTGCCTGGAGCGGGACACTGCCTTCGTTTCGGAGGAAGACAAAAAGACGCTTCATCGGCAAGCCGCTGTCTGGTTCGCAACACGTGCTCATCTGGAACGCGCGGTTTCGCACGCGGTCCAGAGCGGTGATTTCCATATGGCGGAAGAGATCATCGGAAAGGCTGGCGGCGTCGATATTTTCCTAAGGGCGGGTCATCAGGTACTGGAGCATCTGATCGACAACTTTCCGCCGGAAATCCTGCATGCCTCCCCGGGCCTGATGGTCTGCTACGCCGTGGTGCTGTCAAAGCGCGGAAATGCGGCGGCGGGGCGCGAGCGGCTCGACATCCTGAAAAATAACGGCGAATGGTCGGCTGCCGCGCTTGCCGCCGTCGACAGGAGCGTCCTCGACCATATCGACAGCCTGATCGACGTTTACGAGGACCGGCGGATGAGCGCCAACGAGGCGCAACGGCTGGAACGGGCAGCAGCCGCCTTGCCGCCGCATGCGACATGGGAGTTGGCGTGGCTCTTCAACCACCTCTGCATCATTTACACCCGCACGGGCGAACTGGAGCAGGCACGCCGGGCAGCGTTGAAGGCTCTCGGATATTATCGAGAGGAAAAAACGCCATATGCGCAAGTCTTTATGCTCATCCACCTCGGTCTCGTCAGCACTCTGACGGGCGAATTTTCCGCGGCCCTGCAATTTTGCCGGGAGGCAGAAGACCTGGTGGAACGGGTGCACTGGACCGACCGGAACCTGCTCGCCATCGTGCGCCTCGCAACAGCCGATGTGCTTTATCAGCAGGGTGCAGTGCTTCACGTCGAACAAACCTTGACGGAATGCGTAGAGCCACTGATCCGTGGAGAAAGCTGGGTGGAGTTGTTCACACGCCTCTTCTGGCTACTGGCCCGCAGCCGTCTTCAGGTCAGCGGCTTTGATGCAGCCGCTGCCGCACTGGACAAGGCCGAAGAAGTCGCAGTGGAGCGTAGCCTGCCCCGGCTGAAGACTGCGGCTGCCATTATGCGCATCGACCTGCTCGTCCGCGCTGGTATGCTGGAATCGGCAACACAGGCGGTGGAGCGTGTGGAAACACTGAAACGTGCGGGCGGCCCCGACAACTGGACCTGGCGGGAAGTCTATGATTACGACGTCGCCGCCGCCCGGCTGGCGCTTGCACAGGGACAGGCGCCGCAGGCGCTACAAATACTCGAAGCCCTGATCTTTTCGGCCAAGACCGCAGGCCGCGCTTATCACCGCATGTTGGCCGAAGTCATGGCGGTGCAGGCGTCCTGGAAGGCCGGCCGACAACATCAGTCCCTTGCCTATCTGCAATCAGCCATCGCCCTTGCCCGCGCTCACGAAGCGACGCAACTCTTTACGGATGAAGGGCATGATTTCGCCACCACGTTGCGCGCTATCGTGCGCCGTTTCGGGCTGAAGGTATTCAGCCCGAACGCAGTAGAATTCATGAGCCGTATCGTCGGACACGGCCTTGGGCGGCAGCCGCGTACAACCCCTCCACTGCGTCGTGCGGAAGCTAGCGTCGCGCAGGCAGCCGGTCTCCTGAGCGGTCGCGAAATCACGGTCCTGAAACTTCTGTCCGAAGGGCGCAGCAACAAGGAAATGGCGCGCGATCTCGGCCTTTCGGAAGCGACCGTAAAATTCCACCTGAAGAACATTTACGCAAAGCTTGGCGTCAGCCGGCGCGGCATGGCAGTCTCTGTCAGCAAACAGTTGAAGTTAACCGAACGCTAGTGATAACTGGAGCGTGCCAAAGTGTTGGTGGTCGTATGGTGAGTTGAACTGTCGCCCATGCGCCGCCGGCAAAACCGGGCTTTCTTTGGTCGCCTCGCACATAGGGCCACTCTGGATGACTTCTTCGCCGAGTGCGGCTCGTGTCTTGTCGAAACCGCCAACCCGTGAGAGCAATTCATCATTGACGGCTGTCAGCCAGTTCACGTCGCGTATAGTGTCCATCCTGTCTCGTATGGCCAATCCGAAACGGGCGCCATCCTCATAAAGCAGCCCGGGAAACCTGCGAAACAGAGGATAGGCTTTTGCCGTTGCGCCTGACGCATAGGAATAGAAAAAGAGTGACAGACCCGATACGGCGTTAGAAGACCCGCAGATCGCGGCAGGCGTCAGCGAAAAAACGGATCACACCATCCGGATCGCGCGACAGCGCCGATAGCCTCGTCTGGCACATGAGGTGTCCATTTCCGCCACGATAGCCGGCACCGGGAAGAAGGGCAGTAAAGTAGCCGTGAACCGGATCGGTCGAACGCAACGCCTGTTTTGTCATATACCTTATATAGAAACTCGTCGTTTCCCTCTCGTCGTAATATTCACCCTGCGACAGGTATTCCTCAATCTGTTTTCCTGCTGAAATGCATTAAATGATAATAAATTGGTATTGCCCTCTACGAGATCGTAGTAACGCAGTGCCAAGCCGAGCATAGGTTGGCGTATTTGACGCGTTTCTCCGTCGCCAAAATAGAACCCGGACGTCAGTCCAAACAGCAATTGGATGACACTGCCGGGCGGCAATCCAATTTCATCCAGTTTTTCGAGTTCACCCCGCTCCTCAAGGATCGCCATCGTGGTGATGAGTCGCTTAAGTTCACGAGGCTGAGCAACCTTAACGTTCACCATCGTCAAATCGACGTGTCCACCATATGAATGGAAGAAGAAGTTTGCTGCGTCGAACGCCAAAGGCAATGACGAGGCCGAGGAGATCAGGCGGCTGAAGAAGGAATCAAAAAATCCTAGCAGGTATCACTTATCTGATGGAGGTTGAGTCGACGATGCTCCCTCAGATCTGATAAGTCTTACAGTCTGGATCAAACCCGCTGGAAGGCCGTTGACAAGTTCGATACTGCCGCCGAAGCGCTCGATGATTTCCTTGGCGATGGCAAGACCGAGCCCCACGCCCGGGGTTGACTTGCGCCGCGCGAGGTCGACCCGGAAGAAGGGCTCGAAAACCCGCCCGATCAGTTCCTGCGGAATGCCGGGGCCTTCATCCCTGATCGTCACGACGATTTCGCGAACATCTCCGGTCAGATCGATATGCGCCTTTTTGCCATGGGTGACGGCATTCAGGATGAGGTTGCGCAAGGCTCTCTTGAGCGCGAGCGGTGCGGCCTTGATGGTCATGGCGGCTTCCGGCTCGGTGAAGTCGAGAGCACCGGCGTGACCGAGATCGGAAATATTGCTGACGATTTCACTGAGAAGCGTGCCGAGGTCGATCGTCTTGGCGCTGTCCTGGCTGACCTCTTCGCGCACCAGCAGGATGGCGCTGTCGGCAATGGCGTCCAGTTCTTCGAGATCCGCCAGCCATTTGGCCCGTTCTTCGTCGTTCTCGATGAATTCCGCCCTGAGGCGCATGCGGGTCATCGGGGTTCTAAGATCGTGGCCAGCTGCAGCGACGAGGCGCATGCGGCTCTCCATCGCCGCCTTCAGGCGGCTGGCGAGTTCGTTCAGCGCCCGCGCGGTTGCGCGGATTTCGCCGGGTCCGGTTTCCGGCAGGTGCGGCAGCGAACCGTCAGGCCCGATGCTGGCGGCGGCATTTTCCAGCATGTCGAGCGGGCGGGTGATCTTGCTGGCCGCAAAGATCGAAACCGCGGCGCTACCAAGAATGATCAGCCCAATCCACATGCCGAAAATCTTCCAGCCGCCCGGCGGCGGACCCATATGTGGAATTTCCGCGACCAGCCATCCGCCTTTTTCGATCGCGATCGCCGCCATGGGGGCAGGATTTCCCGGTGAGCGGATAACCATTGCGGTGCGCGGCTCTCCAACCCGGGCCAGCGCCTTTTCCAGAAATTCCGAAAGCATCCCGTCGAGATCGCCTTCCGGCGGTTTCTGCTCGATCTGGAAATAACCGGGCTGCCGCAGCGAGGGGTCGCGCTCGGCCATGGTGACGGCAAAGGCAAGGCTGCGGGCCAGCGGCTCGATGGTGGCGTCGGGCGGCGGCGGCTGCAATGTCCGGTCGGCCACAACAGTCGCAAGCGCGATGACCGCGATGATGGAGATAATCAGCAGGGCGGCGATGCGGTTCCTGAGAGAGCTCATCGCTGCACCGGCAGGGTTCTGACCTGAACCGTCATCTGATAGCCGCCATTGCGCACGGTCTTGAAGATCGGCGTCGGGGTGCCCGCGTCCAGCTTCTTGCGCAACCGGCTCATGAGTACGTCGATGGAACGGTCGAAGGGTCCCCGGTCCTTGCCCTGCGTGAGATCGAGAAGCTGATCGCGGGAAAGAAGCCGGCCGGGCCTGTCGAGGAACACTTTCAGCAGATCGAATTCCGCTCCCGTCAACTCGATTTTCTCACCGCCGGCGCGGATGACGGAGCGCTGCTCCGGATCGGCAGTGAAATCCGCAAAAACATAAGCGGCGGATGAGGGGCGCTTCGCTTCCTGAGGCATCGCACGGCGCAGCACGGCCTTGATGCGCGCCGTCAGTTCGCGCGGATTGAAGGGTTTGCCGAGATAGTCGTCGGCACCGATTTCCAGCCCGACGATCCGGTCCACGTCTTCCTTCAGCGCAGTCAGGAGAATGACAGGCGTGCGCGGCCGGCGACCCTGCAGGTCGCGGCAGATATCGAGGCCGGAACCATCGGGCAGCATCACGTCGAGTACGATGAGATCGGGATCGGAGCTGGCGATGCGTTCCACGAACTCGCGCCTGTCGGCGGCCATAGAGACGCGAAAACCCTGCGAACTGAGATATTTCGCGAGCAATGTGCGTATTTCCGGATCGTCGTCAACGATCAATATATGTGTCACCGAAACCATCGTCATATCGTCCAACCTTTTGATGCCACTATACATAAGCGACGCAAGGAAACGGCGGATTTTTGCAACGAAAGCTTTCTGGGGCCACTCTGGCAACATTCGGTTACAAATCGGCAGTCTGGGCAGGAATACCGGAAACATTCGGACCAAAGCCGGAAACGTGACACTCCTATCGTCCTTTCACGTTGGAAAACGGAAGGAAGGTAAGATGAGACACTCGCTACTGGCCACCGCCGTCATCGCGACAGCTATTCTCGGCGCGTCAGCCGCCGCCCATGCCGCGGAGCAGAATGGGCCTTCACCGCAGGCAGCGGAACAGGCCGCGCCGCCGCCCGCCAATTCTGATCTCGGCCCGAATCTTGGCCCGGATCGTGGTCCAGATCAGCGGTCGATGCCGCCACATATGCGCAGAATGCCGGGGCCTGACGTGCTCGGGCTGGCGACGAAGCTTTCGGCGGCTGAAATCTATCTCGGCGTCACGCCGGAACAGCTCGGCCCGTGGCGCGCCTATACCACGGCGCTGATCGATCTCGTTTCCCCCGGTCCGGAGCAAAATCCGCCGTCGCCGGTGCCGGACGAAAGCAAGGCCAGACCTGAGCCGCGTCTTGCCGGCGAGGAACTGGCAGGCATCATCGCGCAGAAGGCGGAAAAGGCGAAAGCCTTGCAGGACGCCGTTGCGGCGCTCAAACCAAGGCTTTCGCCGCAGCAGGTGCTGAAGTTTGCGGAACTCGACCGCGCCCTGATGCCGCCTCCGCCTCCCGGCCCGCGCCATGGACCCGGAGAGCGAGGCCGCTTTGCGCCTGCGCATGGCGATATGCGGCCGCCTGTTCCCGAGACGGAACAGGGCTGAGCCAGGTCTTTGAAGTTTCCTCCTTTAATCTGCCCCCCAGTAAAGGAGGAAATCAGCCGGGAACGGCTGGAGCCGGGGGATCGCTCGCCTGCGGTCCCCCGCGTGATTTTTTAGAGCAGGAAGATGATGATGAGATATTTCTATCTGGTGCTGGCAACGGCTTTCGGTTTGAGCTTCGCCTGGTCGGTCGCTGTGGCCAAAGACAAGCCGGTGCAGCAGCCGGCGGCAAAATCCCGGCAGGAAGAGCAGCGCCGCCAGCCCGTCTGCGCGAAGGATCAGCACGAAAAAACGGGCGCCAAGCGTCTTCGCAGCACCTGCCGCAAGGCTGGCGCGGGAAAATCCGCTGCCGCCTATGAATGGATCGAAGCCGACAGGGGTTTCATCCTCGTGAAACACGACATGAGGCCGGTTTCTTCCTTCGAATGAACCGGCGGACAGGACATCAAGATGAAAACGGCTCGCAAGGCAGGCGCAGTGCTGACGATTGTCGCTCTCGCTGTAGGCGGCTACTGGCTATCCTCGCAATATACGCGCGCCGCCGCACCCGGCTACATCACCTCGCCGGTGACGCGCGGCGATATCGAGCAGACGGTTCTGGCGACGGGAACGCTGAAACCCGTTCGCCTCGTCGCCGTCGGCGCGCAGGCCTCCGGCCGCATCACCGCCGTCAAGGTCGCGCTCGGAGAGACGGTAAGAGCGGGCGATCTGATCGCCGAGATCGATTCCGTTACCCAGACGAACAGCCTGCGCACGGCGCAGGCCGCCCTTGCGAATGTGAAGGCGCAGCGGGTGGAAAAGCAGGCGACGCTTGTTCTCAACCGCCAGAGCC
>RCUH01001143.1_pt1 | contig 21037 bp, 17 predicted proteins | sample 2166191 | NCBI WGS metagenome assembly RCUH01 (sample SAMN09932848, study PRJNA488358) | compost metagenome | feature: garden; material: soil; isolation source: compost soil in an enriched community after 214 h of incubation | place: Germany: Experimental Botanical Garden Goettingen | collected...
GATTCTGAAGTAAGCCACTGCGTGATTTTTGTCAGTTCGAACTTTCCTTCTCCCTGTACTTCTTCACACGCATAAAAAGGATCCGTGTTCAAATTTAGTAGTGGTAGCGGGTTGACTTCGATTTGGAAGCTTACCTCTCTTTTACAGCCTGATGCATTGATTGTCCAAACATAGATCGTTTGTTGGCCGGCTACCGTATTGGTAAAATTAGCAGGATCAGCTATAATGGTGCGGGTTCCTGCGTTTTGGTATTCATACGTCAGTGTCAGTCCCGGGGTTGAAGTGATTGCCGGATACATCGTAGTCAAATCAAAAGCTTCAAAGCCATCACCCGGATTGTTGTAATCACATTGCTTGTACGCTGGGATGGTCGTGTTAAGCAGCGGCTGGTCGTTCACTACAAGATCAAGGCTCCCTCCTGCTTTACAGTCAGGGGCGGCTGGGTCAGCTGCCTGAAAGTACACTGTCTCTCCTCCCGGAGTGGTATTGGTGTAATTCGTTGGCGTTGTGATTGGGGTGTTATTGATCACATTGGCCTGGGTTTTATAGAATTTTACACTCAGGGCTGTATTACCTCCCGTGATCTGCGGAATTGACTGGGTTAAATCAAACTGGGCAATACCCGTGCCCGGTGTTTCTTCGCAGGCCTGTTGGTCATCAGGATCCGTTACCTCTGGCATAGGATTCACCGTTAATGTAAAAGTCGTCAAATCATAACAGCCAGTGGTGGTATTGGTTACCCTGGCATAGATGGTTTGGGGGCTGCTGGTGTTGGTGTAGGTTAATGGCAGTGGGGTATCCTCTGCCCTGGCATCATCTTCACTTGCGTAATACGCAACCGTGTACTCTGCCGGTAACTGGGTGCCTAAGATGGTAGCGGTTTGGTTTGATAACGCGAATGTTGCAAAACCATCGTTAGGCAGAACATCGCAGGTGATCAGGTTCAGTGGTTTGTTGGCTGTTGGGCTGGCGATGATGGTAACCGTATCGGTAAGGGTGATAGTGTAGCCTACATCGGTAGTCAGTGTAACGGTTACCGTATAGGTACCCGGAGCTGTATAAACATGACTCGGCTGGATCGTGGCAGAAGTATTGTTTGCTCCCGATCCCGGATCGCCAAAGTTCCAGCTTGCCGTGGCAACGGTAGAGCGGGTTACGATCTCCATTTGGGTTGGCTGTCTTGCGCAAAGGTCTTTAAAGCCCAGTTCGAATTGGAAGTAGCTTTGAATAAATGGCGGCAGGCCACATTGGGAACGTTTTCCTCCCAAGCTTATAACATCTTCTTGAAAATCACATGCTGTTCCAACATTACTTGGATCATCAATCACACTTAATGTATCGTAAATTGGAGATCCGTTTGGATCTGTCTGTGCTGCATAAATTTTCCCGTTTACTGCCAACTGTAACGTAGCATATTTATTATCAGAAGCAATCAATATTTGAGATTGTTGAATAGCAGATAAATCAGGTAAAGTGATATCATATTGATATATTTTACCTGCAAATGCAGGACTTGTAGCATAGAGTAATTTACTGTCCGGCGAAAATTCTACTCCGTATGCCGGATTACTATTTATTTTTTGAGGATTAGAAATAATTCCGGTAGTATTATCAAAGTCAAACAATTCCAATCCATTAACCATAAACCCTTTAGCAGAAACCAGTTTCGAACCATCCGGAGAAACTTTAATACAACCAATAGCTCCTGTTCCAATCCCTGTCGATAAATGGACATCTCCAACACTACTTATCACTGGAGTTAGACTAACCCCTGATCCTGTAACTAAATAACTAAGAAAATTGTTGGTATCCATTTCATGGATAATAACCCAAATATCTTCATTGTTGGCATGGTAAACTGCTGTGAGCTTTTCGGCTACAAGGGGATGTAATGGTTTATTTTTTTCTCCTGGAATTATATCACCAAAGCCTCCATCCAAATTCATGTCAACTACCGAATAAGCTGCTCCATTTGGCCCGGCATTATTGGCTACAGTAAATATATAATATAAAGAAGTATTTACAGGATCAGGAATAATAATTGCTGATTGACTGCTACTGGGACTTCCCAAAAGATCTGCTCCGTTAGGCATAACTAAATGGTTTGCATTGTAAACCATTATTCCATCGGTATAAAATAATAGGTTACCATTTATATCAGCAATGGTGCCACAACCTTCTAACTGGCTTAATATCCCATCTGTTAAAGCAACAGGGCTGGAATTATTGAAATCCAAACCTGCCTGTTCTCCAAAATACCATTTGGTTGCCTGTTTTTGTGCAAACAAAGGCAGAGTAACAAAAAGTATAATTATAAAAAATATTTTCTTTAGCATAGCAGCATCTGTATAATTATTATGTATTTCTAAATACAATATAAGTGTGATTCTATCAATACTCTTCAAATCAAAATAACCAAACTCTACAAAATTTGGTTATAATCAATATTAAAAGTTCATCCGGAATATTTTAATAATACCGAATGAACTTTAATTATTCCTATCTGTTTATATAGATCCATCCAGTCTGATTCTTCCCATTATTGCTTTCGATGCTGTAATAGTAAGTACCTGTAGGCAGGTCATCTCCATGAGTACCCTGACCAAAAAACTGATTCGTATAATTGTCTTTTGTATATACTTCTTTTCCGTAACGATTAAAAATCTTCAGATTCTTAACATCAAATCCGGAAAGATCAAAAAAGTCATTTTTACCATCAGCATTAGGAGAAATACCTTTTTGAATTTCACAATTGCCTTTTTGTAAAAGAAGCTGGGTAATCGCCGTACATCCTTCCTGATTTTCAGCCGAAATATATAAGGTTATATTACTTCCGGTAAATGCATACTCATTAAAATCACTAATCGGATTAATTTGATTCAAAGCGTCTTCTTCTGTTTCATAAAATTTTAAAGTGAAATCTGTACTTATCTCAGCAGTAATAACTTCCAAGTCAAACGGAGCACAGCCAGTAAATTCTATTCCATTTCCTAAAATAGGAGCACTTAATACTACAAGTTCAAATTGAGTTATTGCTTCACAACCTGTACCAGGATTTGTAACAACTGCATAAATTGTCTGTCCTGTTGATAAAAAACCATCAGTATCTGTAATTGGATTTTCTCCTTGTTGTGCTTCAATTTCATCAGTATAGTAAGTAATTTCAAAATCTTCCTGATCACCTAAAATAATAGCATTCTGCGAAGTCAAATTGAATACACCTGCTCCATTGTTACTTGCACATTCATCAATATTGGTAGGTTGTGATGCTGTCGGAAGTGGATTTACTATCAGCTCAAACTGTATGTTTTTGAAACAGCCTGTTTCTTCATTTAATACTTGGGCATAAACAATCTGTCCATTTGTAATAAAAGTGTTTGGTGATTCAATTGGAATATTAGCTTCTAAATTATCTTCATTTGCAAAATATGAAACTGAAAAATCAGATGCATCCTGTCCATTTAAAATAGTATTATCAAATTCAGAAAGGTTAAAAGTTGCATTCCCAGAGCTATCTGCACATTTTGCTAAATTAGTAGTGGGAATTGTGGCAGTTGGAGCATCAATTATCGTAACTTCTACTGTAGCTATTTGCTGAGCATTATTGCTTGTAATAGTAGCTGTTACAGTATATGTGCCTCCTGAACTAAAAATATGTTTAGCTTCGGAGGAAATATTAGCATCACCACTAGCAGGATCTCCAAAATCCCAGCTTATAGAAGTAATATCAGGAATACGTAATGTGGAAAAAGTAACTTCCTGTAATGCACATTTTCCTTCATATAAAATACCCGATTCAAAATAAGACTGAATAAAACCAGGTAGTCCAAAACTACAATCATTTTCTAATGGATAAGCTAAGTGCTCAAAATTAGCAGCAGTTCCTGCATTATTTGGATTATGAATTATACTTAAATGGGGAGTTGCACTCGGATCTACAAAATGATAGTAAGTAGTTGGATTTGCCATATATATTTTTCCATCCGGCGCTAACTGCAAACTTGCAAATGTTGTAGCAGGAAGTTCTTCCGCCAGGAGTACCCTTGAAGCCAATATAGCATCTTGATCGCCTGCATTTAAATCAAATTGATGCAGTCGCGCCATATCATAAACAAAGCCAAATTCTGAAACATATAAATATTGACTATTAGGTGAAAATTCCACACCCTCGGCTATAAATCCATTAATTTCATTACTCAAATCAATTGGATTTGAAATCTGTCCTGTTGAATTGTCAAAATCAAAAACAAAAAGTTGAATACCATCGGGATAAAACAATAGTCCGCTTACAAAAGTTATCTTAGTTCCATCAGGAGAAATTTTCATTTGTCCCTGATCTGCAATAGTTAAAGAAGGGCCTACAGCACTAATTACGGGAGAAGAAATGCCATCTTCTGAAACTAGATAGGCATAAAATTCATTGCTTGATGATGTTTCGTCCCTAAAGTCCATCATTCTATGACCAACTACCCATATGTTTTCCCTGTCGGCATGATGTACCGCTGTGATTTTGGGGCTCATAAGGGTATCCATTAAAACGTTTTTCTGAACAACTTCTCCCAACCCATTCTCCAGGCCCATATCTACTTTTGAATAAAACAAAGCTCCCTGCTCTGTGATACTCTCGTAAAATCCATTATTAGAACGATGCATATGGAAAACATAATGTAAATTCGAATTAGGTACCGGAATGATCAACCCTTCCTGAGCATTTGCGTAATGACTTATCAATTCTCCTCCGTTTGTCATTAGCTGAAAATTTTTATCATAAAGGGTGTCAAAACTCGAAGAAAATAATAACGAGCCGGAACTGTCAGAAATAGTACCACATCCAAGCGCTGCATCATCATAGGGTGAAGTTACAGCCCCTGCAATTTGACTAGGTGGCTGTGTATCGAAGTTTATCCCATTATTATTATAAAAAATCCAGTTATTGGCCTGTTTTCCCACCCACAAATTGTCTTTCCATTGGGCATAGCTGCCAAAAGAAAACACTATCATAAAAAAAAGTAGTGTAATTTTTTTCATTATTTTAAGTTTAGTTAGTAGTTTATATAAATTTTAGAGTCTTGTAGTAATTGTTGCTTACAAAAAATCACATATCCAAATTATGATATCCAAGACGGATATAATGTTATCTCCTGTTCCTCAGGAATAATCCAGTGCTTTAGAGTGTAGATTTTGGATCCTGATATGATCAGAGATTTCTAATGGTTATTTACTTTCAATAACCTTAAATTTTATCCTGCCGGAAAAGTGTCCGGTAACTAATGAATAAATTGAAATAATTAGAAGTTCGTGTAAAAATAAATGATTTGCCTTGCAATAATTCTTTCATTATAAACTTTATTAGATTAATTGAAATAAATATTTTCGCTTAGCAAATATTAACAAACACAACATCTTAGGCAAAAAAAGTCACGGAAAAAACAAGACAAAAAATGGAAATAGAAAGACTTTGCTTAAATAGTATGCAAAAGCCTAATTTTTAATTTTAAATTGTTAAGAGATATTCAAATAATGAATCGTCCTTAGATAAATCCATTTTTTCAAGCAAACGACGTTCCCTTCTCCTGCATGCATCAGGAGTAATATTAAACACCGTAGCTAATTCTTTAGCGTCTAAATTCATGTAGACATAACATAAAAAACGAATGTCTTTTACTGTTAGTTCCTGATGTTTCTTTTTTAAAGTTTTTAAAAGACCTGGATTGACTTTTTCAAAATGTTCAGCAAACTCTTCCCACTCTTCATTTGTTCTTAAATAATTTTTTAAGGTTTTAAGATAGTTCGAAGCCTGTACATTTTTATTAATATCTGGAATTTGAGAAAGGGAATTAATCACTTCCTCAATAAGCTCATTTCTTCCTGAAAGAAATAATGCCTTAGCACTAAGTTTTCTGTTCTTTTCGGAAATTTCATTTTTTAAACGTTCCTGCTTTAGTAAGGCACGATTTTTTACGCTTTCCAATTGTTTCTCTATAAGTAAATGCTCCTTTTTCTTTTTTTGTAATTCTAAACTCAGTATCTTCTCATTTCCGTCAGCAATGGTTTTTTGTTGCTTTTGATAAATGATCTTATTTCTTAATCCTCTATAAATAGAAAAAAAAACAACCACTCCACAAATAAAAATAGCTATAAAAAAATTACGCTCAATCCCACGTTTCTCGTTAGTCGATGTTATTTCATTTTGATATTCCTGAACCTTCATCTTTACCTTATTAGATTCGTACAAACCTCTGTTAATTTTTGAGGTCATAGAATCTTTGGTCTGCATAATTGAGTCTTTATACAGTATAGATGTTTCATAATCTTTCTTCTTCAAATAGAGTTTAAAAAGATGATTATATAATTTAGAGCGTTCTAATAAAACCTCTTCATTTTGCAATCCTTTTTTAGCAAAATAAATGGCTTTATCTATGTCACCTTGTGTGGCATAGATTCTAACTAAAAGCTCAACAGCACAGTAATAGCAGTTAAGCTTAATATCTGTTAATTGTTTTTCTACAATCAAACGTGCTTTATCAATATTACCCTCTAAAAAAAGCCCTTCTGCGTAGTTGATTTTCCACATCTGAACCAAATATAATTCAGCTGGCATTTTTTCGACCTCCAACAGATACTTTCTAGCTTTTGCATAATCTCCTAAATTATTATAAGCATCTGCCATATTAACCGCAATACAATATTTAGTGTAACCTTCGTATTTATATGCTTTATTGTAATAAATAATCGCATTCTTATAATCTTTTTCGTAGTGATAAAGAAGCCCAATATTGTTAAGGATTTTTACGATTTTTTCTTCTGAACCGGATTTTTCTGCCAAATCCAAAGCTTCCTGATAGGCTCCTAATGCTTCACCATAATTCGATAACATATGATATACTATCCCTATTGAAGTTTTTATGTCATAAAGCTTATCATATAGCTTCAATTTTTCTGCCAGTACATCTGCTTTAGTATAAAACTCTAATGCTTGAATATAATTTTGCTTAGCTCTGGATTCTTGCCCCTTAACAAACAACTGTTCACATTCTGCAACATCTTTATCAACAGTATTAGGAAATGCTGTAAATGAAAAAAATAATTCAAAAAGAAATAAGCTAAAAAGTAGTTTTAAAAATTTTACATTTTTCATCGTCAGGATATCGTAGAAAGTAATAATAATTACAAGATTAATAAAAAAATATTACTTTATTAAAATTTAATTAAATCCCTGAAAAACCAAACTGTTTATAAAACATCTATGGTTTTCTCGCTTTTGTTGAAATTAAAATGAGACAATAGTACTTTCTAAAGTTTATGCAAGAAGTTTACAAAACTATTTAAACATGTTTTTTTCCGATGAATTATTTACTTTTTTCAATAGATTCTTCTTTGTTTAATTTTAACCGCTTTTTAAAAATCACTTTCTTGACAATTCAAATTTTATTTTAACTGATCTTCTTCATTTTCCATAACTTTAATTTCCGTTTTCTCTTTTTTTATAGCCTGGCGTAATAAAGCAAACAAGCTCATATAAAAATTTGCTACGAAAACTAAAGCGAATCCTGCAATAATATAACCACGCCAATCAGAAAGTAATAAATGAAAATCCGTAAAAAAAAGAAAAAATACAGTTACATAGTGGCTGAAACAATATTCACATGTAAAGAGATAGAAAAACTTTCGAGTAAAAAGAGATGAAGAAACTTTGCTCCGCTTAATACAGAACTCCCTAGGTTCCCTGAAAACTTCTTCTTGAGTAATAGTCCACGCAATACAAGCTATTGGAATAGCAAGGACAAACAAACTTAAGATTTGATTATAAAGATCCATAATTGTTTATTTAATCATCCTGTGTTAGCAGTAGCTTTCTTCTTCTGAATACAAAAAACTTTGGGAGATCATTTCCTAATAAATACCCCCAGGGCTTTAAGCTTTCAACCCTGTCAAAAATAACTTTAAGTATTGCCAAAAGTGGTATTGCTAAAAACATTCCGCTTATCCCGCCTAAAAGTCCGCCAACTATAATACCAACAATAGAAGCTATAGCATTGATTTCAACTTTTGAACTTACAATTAATGGTACAAGAAGATTATTGTCTAATAGTTGAACAACTATGTTAACTATTATTATCCCTACAATAATAGAAAGATCTGTCGTGCCTGTTAAAGAAGCAATGATACTCAGAACACCGGCAATCAATATCCCAATATATGGGATCAGATTAAGCAAGCCGGTAATTAACCCTAAGAGAATAAAATACTTTACACCAATGATCATAAGTCCAATCCCTGTCAGGACGGAAACAATTACAAATTCTATCATAAGGCCAACTATATAACCTTGAACAGATACTTTAATAGTTTTTAATATATCTTGTAATGTATCATGGTATTTTTCATTAAATAGCTTGCTCAAAAATTTAATAAAATGGGTTCGGTATAATAAAATAAGGAATATATATACCGGGATGAGAATAAGATTCATAATCGAATCAACAAAAGATGATAAAGTTGTACCAAGCACTTGTTTACCTGAGTCTAGAGAACTATCTGTTGCCTTATTAATAAGCTCTTCTTGTTTGGCATTACTAAACCCAAAAGTATCTTTTATATAATCTTGTAAATTAGAATAATGCTGCATTAGGTTAGCTTTCATCTTATTCCAGTCGTTGGTCATATCAATAATCTGTACCGATATAAAGTAAAAAAGTATAGCAAATAAAAGCACAAATAGGATTACAGTAAACAAAGTTGCGAGAACGTGTGGAAAGCGTAGTTTTTTTTCTATAAAATTAGAAATCGGCCGCAATAAAATAGCGAATAATAAAGCCATTAGTAAAGGTAATATAACAGACTGCCCAACATAGACAATAGATGTTATAACAACCAGGATTACTAATATAAAAGCAAATTTTGCATAAAAGGGAAATTGTATAGCCTGTTTCATAAATAGGTGTTATTTATCAGTTCAGTATTAAATCTACACCTTATTTAAATTTTAATATCTTAAAATAATTACAAAATATTATTCCATGTTTTCAGATGTTTTGTTTTTTATCATTACTATACCATCTTCCGTTACTACATAAACTATATCATCTTCTTTAGGCTGCATTACATAAGTACCCGTAAATTCACCAAAAGCAGGTAAGATCATTTGATTGGGTGATTTAAAGAAACAAGATAGTTTTAAAAATTGCCTTCCCTTCCCCATTAATTGAATTGAGGGATGGATATGGCCTGCCAGGTTAAACATATCATTCCGTTCTTCCGGTTTGTGTGTAAGTAAAAAACCATCAACAAACCATTCGCGTACTACATTAATATTAAGTTCATCATATTGTTGTGGATTAATAATATCGTGATTTCCTGCTATTAAAACAACAGATAGTGCAGTTCGATTTACCCACTTAGAAAACAAATACCACTCATTATTGATGGAACTATGAAAAAGATCGCCCAGAAAACATATTTTTTCAGGATTAAAATGGTTTACAACCAAATCGAGGTTAGTAAAATTTTTAAATATAGCACCTGTAGGTAATGCCATACCATGTTTTCTAAAATGTGATATCTTACCTAAATGAACATCAGATATTAAAAGCATTCTTTTTTCAACCCAATAAAGGCTTCCTGTATTGTGGAGTATAAATGTTTGATTATTAATTTCTATTTCCAATGTCATTTAAATAGTGTTTATTAAAAATTAAAGCCGTTTTAATTATTTCAGATAACTGGCAGTCATTTTCTTTATTCTTTCTGCAAGAGTTTCACTGGATAATTTCTCTCTTAACCTATCTGTAATTATTGGAAAACTAAAAGGAGTAGGTTTTTCACAAGGCATCCATCTTATTTGCTGATCCTTTATGCGTTCCAATGCTAAGATCAAACGGCCTTCTTCCAATTGATGTTCAAACGTTTCCCTATACGCCTGATGCAATAGCAAATTATCCGGTTCATAGTCCCTAAATACTTCAAATATCAGTTGCGATCCACTTTGTAAATGTTTTGTTTTTACAACTTTACCGGGATATCCTGTAAAGACCAATCCTGCAATTACAGATATATCCCTGAATTTTCTTCGTGCCATCTCAGTAGCATTAAGGCTCTTTTGCAAATCGTGATGTAAATGTTGAGGCGTGAATAAATTATTATCCAAAATTTGCTGTATATCAACATATTGATCACTTAGTAATTCAAAACCATAATCGTTGTAAGCAAAAGAAAATGAAATTGGTGTAAGCAAACTAATCCTGTATGCCATTAAACTGGCAAGTGCTTCATGTACAAAACGTCCTTCAAAAGGATAAAATATATTATGATACCCTTCCCTTGTTTTAAAAGTCTCAATTAAAAATTCATCAGCATCAGGTACAATTGATTCTTTACGCTGTCGTTTAAAAACTGGAGCCAGCGCTCTTAATTCAGTTGACATACTATCTGTGTTTGCTGCGTATAGCTCTTGTCTTACCAACTCACTCATCTGTGCCGAAAGGGTCATCCTTCCCCCCATCCAGCTTGCGTGTTGAGCTTTGGCTGAAGGGTTTGCTTTTCGCACTAAAACTTCCATGTTTTTTGTACGATACAACTCTAATTTTCGCCCGGCAAAAATAAATACATCACCTGAATGCAACTTAGACACAAACCATTCTTCAATACTACCTATGTAACCACCACCTAAAAACTTAACATTCATAACGGCATCACCCACTATAGTTCCCATCTGCATCCGATGGCGCAACGCTATAGTTTTACTATGCACTACAAAACGTCCATCTTCCTCTACTTCTACTTTTTTATATTCATCATAAGCTTCCATGCTCTGGCTACCTTTTGTTATAAAATTAAGTATCCAGGCCCAATTATCTTCTGTCATTGCCTGATAACAAAATGTCTTTTTTACTTCTTTGTAAATGGCATCAGGATAAAACCCATCAGATACGGCCAATGTAACGAGATATTGCACCAATACATCCCAACTATTAAGATAAGGTGTTCTGTCTTCTACAACAGTTTCCTTAACTGCCTTTTTAAGTGCAGAAGCCTCTATAAGCTCAATAGCATGAGTGGCCAGAAAATAAATTACGCTTTCCTGCCCTGGCCGGTGGCCGCTTCGTCCTGCACGCTGTAAAAAACGTGCAACACCCTTTGGCCCACCTATCTGTATTACAGTTTCAACTGGAGCAAAATCAACACCAAGATCAAGGCTAGAAGTGCAAATCACCGCTTTAAGCTGCTCATCCCTTATTGCTTGCTCTACCCACTGCCTGGTTTCTCTACTAATACTTCCGTGATGCATGGCCATATCTCCCGCAAATTCAGGGTATTTTTCTAATAAGGCCTGAAACCAAATTTCGCATTGTGCCCTTACATTAGTAAAAACAAGTGTTGTCTTGCTAGCCTTGATTATCTTAGCAACTTCATCTATAAGGTGCAATCCCATATGTCCGCGCCATGGATATGTATCCATTTTTTCTGGAATAATAGATATTACTTTTATTTTCTTATTGATATGTGCCTTAATCAATACCGAATTTTGCAAAGCATCAGACTCAGGTCCAAGCAATACCTCCCTAGCCTGATCAAGATTACCAATAGTAGCAGATATCCCCCAAATTCGCATTTTGGGTGCTATTGCTTTCAATCTCGAAAGTCCCAACTCTGTTTGCACACCGCGCTTGGTACCTAATAATTCATGCCATTCATCTATAACTATAGCAGTACAATCTTTAAAAATCTTATCATATCCTTTAGAAGCCAGCATTAATTGCAAGCTTTCAGGTGTAGTAACCAATAGGTCGGGCATTTTCGTTTTTTGTTTGCTTCTTTCTGCAGATGAAGTATCCCCTGTACGGATGCCAACGGTTAAACCGGTTTGTAAATCATTAGCCGCTCTTTCCGCTGCCTGTTTAATTTCTACAGATAATGCCCTAAGAGGTGTTATCCATATTGCTTTTAAACCCGGTGTGGGATTCTTCTTGTAATTGGGATTCTTTTTTATATAGTCCAACATAATCGGAATCCAGAGGGCATACGTTTTCCCACTCCCCGTAGGAGCATTAAGAAGTCCGTTTTTTCCCTGCAAAAAAGCATTCCAGGTTTGTACCTGAAAAGGAAATGGTATCCAGTCTTTACTATCAAACCAGCCCTGAGCTATATTAAAAAGTTCTTGTCTATTCATTATTTTTCATTCAATAATTACATAAAATGAACTTATTAATTATTTAGGGATCATATTTTTCAGATCCTCAATAGTGTTGGCATCTTCAATTTTTTTATCAATACGCCAACGTAGTATCCGAGGAAAACGGGTAGCCACTCCACTTTTATGCCTCCCGGAAAAAGCAATACCCTCAAATCCTATTTCAAAAACAAGTTTTGGAGTAACACTACGTACGGGGCCAAAACGTTCTAAAGTATTTTTTTTTATAAAATCATCTACCATTCTAAACTCATCATCAGTTAAGCCTGAGTATGCCTTCGCAAAAGTTACCAGCTCCCGCGTACCATTTTCTTTATCCTGCCAAAGAGCAAAAGTATAATCAGTAAATAAAGTAGCCCTGCGCCCACTACCTCTCATAGCATAAGTAAGTACAGCATCAATAGAAAACGGATCCAGTTTCCATTTCCACCAATCGCCCTTTTTACGTCCTACCAAATACGGTGAACTTTTGCGCTTAAACATTAATCCTTCACTGCGTAAATCCCTTGCTTTTGCTTTTTCACGAATTGCATCATCCCAATTCATAAAATCAATCCTATCCGATAATTGTAATGGTAACCCTTTATCTTTAATACCAGCGTAAAGTTTTTCCAGTAAAATCCTTCGTTCTTCAAAGGGGTGCTCACGAATATCGATACCCTCCCATTCCAGAAGGTCATATGCTTTAATAATAACCGGCGTTTTTTCGAGCAAAGCCTTTGATACTGTTTTACGACCTATTCTGGTTTGCAAATCATTAAATGAGCCTATTCTGTTTTCTCCATAAGGCAAGATCTCTCCATCAATAACAGTTCCATTGGGAATTACACCTACAAAAGCACTAAACTCAGGATATTTATCTGTAACCAGCTCTTCACCACGGCTCCATACATAAAGCTCTCCATCACGAATAATAGTCTGTGAGCGGATACCATCCCATTTATGCTCTGCATTCCACTCCCTACAATCTCCAAGACTTTGGGGATCACCTTCAATAGCATAAGCTAAGTAAAACGGATAAGGTTTTGATAAATAATCCTGACTTTTTTCATCCAGTATCAATTCCTGAAATGTAATTTTTGATGGATCCCAATCTCCCATTAGTTTATATGCCAGTATATCCTCATCTACATCAACCGCTTTTGAAAGTGCACGTGTCATTAACTTTTGACTTACTCCTATACGAAAACTACCGGTAATTAATTTTGTAAAAACAAAGCGTTCATAATAATTAAGCGTCAACCAGTTTTTATGGAGGTACTCACGCTTTTCATTATCGTTTTTCTTTTTGAGAGCAATCATCTCTTCTACATATTCACTCAAGATTTTATCCGAATGTTCTTTAGTTGCAGGTATCACCAATGCTATAGTTTCGGCAAGATCCCCAACAATATGGTAGGATTCTTCAAAAAGCCATAACGGAATATTTGCCAGTTCTGTAGCCCATAACCTGAGTAAAGTTGTATTTACAGGCCTTGGAGGACGACGATGGGATAGTATCGCAATTGTCCACACTCTGTCTTTATCATTTGCATTACGGAAATATTCAGTCAAGGCATCAACTTTAACCGATGTTTTATTGGAACTATCAAGTGTTTTTATGAGTTCTGCAAAATTTTTCATAATGCTTATATGGTTTCAGTTTCATCCTCTTTTTCACCCGTTATTTCAACCTCATCTCCTTCATATTGGGTATGTTCTGTACGGGCATCATAACCCTGCTCCCTAAGATAAGCACTAAATATATCGCTGTAGCCATGAGTACATATTATCTTCTCAGCACCTGTTGCCTGTATACTTTCAAGCAGTCCCTGCCAATCACAATGATCGCTTAGTACAAAACCTTTGTCTATAGCCCTTCGTCTACGCGCCCCTCTAAAAGCCATCCATCCACTCGCTGATCCGGTTACATAAGGCGTCATTTTTTTTATCCACACTGTACCATGTGCACTGGGCGGTGCCAATACCATATTACCCGGAAAAACTTCTTTCTTCGTCTCTTTTGTTATGCGTATTGTTGGTGGGAAATCAACCATAGATCGTAGTACTTCGGTCATATTTTCTACAGCTCCGTGAGTATATATCTGCCCGATATTTGGATCTAGATATTTTAGTAACCGTTGTGCTTTGCCCAAAGTATATCCAAATAGTATTGAAGTTTTTCCTTCAGCCTTATTTTGTGCCCACCAGTTATTAATATCGTTCATCACTTCAGCCTGAGGAAGCCATTTAAAAGCAGGAAGACCGAAAGTATTCTCTGTAATAAACGTATGGCATTTTACAACTTCATAAGCTGTAGAAATACCATCGTTCTCCGTTTTATAATCACCTGTAAAAACCCATACTTCCCCTTTATATTCTACTCTAACCTGCGAACTGCCAATTATATGTCCCGCAGGATGAAATGAAAAAGTAACTCCGTTTATAGTAAATGTTTCACCCCATTCTTTACCCGTTACTATAATGTTCCCTAAGCGATGCTTAATAATTGGAACATTCATATGATGGGTAATATACTGTTTGTGTCCCCAACGTGAGTGGTCTGCATGCCCGTGCGTAATTATAGCATTATTAACAGGCCTCCAGGGATCAAGATATACATCTGCCTGTGCGCAATAAATACCTTTATCATTAAATGCTAATAGCGGGTTTTTCATAAGATTGTACTTTATGACCAGCATGAACTGTGTCTATCATAAAGTTACAATCCATAAAATGATTTTGAAAAGGGTTTCTAAGAAGTTTAACTTTTAAAAACGCTCTAAAAATTCCAAGAAGAAAACTAATATTCTGTAGCATCTGTCAAATTAAAATAGAAATTAAAGTTTTGAAAATTATACTACCAATTTAGAGAACGTTTTGAACATAGTTATTCCAGTACTAATCATCTAATTCTTCTTCAACATGTGTACAGATTCAATACAATTCAAAGTTCTTTTATACATTCAATTTTTTTAAAACTTATAGCATTTTGTGTAATTCTCCATACTTCTTAACACATTATAAAATTATCTTAAAATTTAAAATCCATCATTCTTTAAACCTTCCCAATACTAATAAATCATCTATGAAGGTGTTTGAAAATTGTCCTGGCAAGTCCACTTTATAAAGCCTTATAGTTTTGAAGAAATGAGGATGTTATAAAAACAATTATTGAGTACTGGCAAAAGTGTGTATCCCAAAATTATATTAAATTACCTGATGTTTCGATATCCTAGCAATTATTAAATTAAGATGATTTTATCTTTCCAGAATATCAAGCTTTTGTAATAGCTTAAAAAAATAAATGTTGAGCAAAAACTGTGTATAACCGTATACTGCGTCTTCTATAGGAATTGTAAGTAAACGAAAATTAAGAAATTCTTTTGGATTGTAATTTACTATAGGTGACTCTAAACCGGTACCGGTCAATACGCCATTAACTGGGAAAAAACCAAACATTAGGATGGTATAAACTAAAGACGCCTGCCCTATCCAAGGTACTCTTGCTACAAAATGAAGATAAATTAACGTCGCCACAGTTATGAGTGCTGTTACAAAAGTGTATATTTTATCGTAATGCAGCAGGGCTATAACTACGCAGATAATGACAGACACAAAAACAATACTATTATTAAATGCACCAGTCCATCTAAGATTAAAAAATTTATCCAGGCAGAAATAAGTAAACACACATGAAAACGGAATGCAGAAAAAAAACAGCCATTCTTCTATAGGTAACCCTAAAAGTGATGGCCCGGTAGTGTAATCTGTATTAAACCACCATACCCCATGAGCCGTAAACCATACATCCCAGGCAATAAAAGGAATAGCGGTCAGTGTACTTGATTTTAGAAACGCTAAAAAATGCTTGTTGAACTGAATCCTTTTGTCAAAAGAAAAAATAAAGCAAATAATGACGGTCAAAAAAATTATTAGTAAATACGTATAAGGTTTCATGCTTTTGCTTTATTAAAATACATTTTAAAATATTTTATTGGTACCCACAAAAATCCAAAACATTCGCCTTCTTCTTTGCCTAAATGTTTGTGATGCTGCTTGTGTGCCCTACGAATAGCCAGCAGATAAGGGTTTTCTGTATTTTTTAAAAAATCAATTCGTTGATGGATAAAAATATCATGTACAAAAAAATAGGACATTCCATATAGCGTAATACCTACGCCAATATAAAATAAATAATTAAAATCGTTTAACGAGCCAAAATACATTAACGCAATAGCCGGCACTGCAAAAATGACAAAGAAATAATCGTTCTTTTCAAGAGTACCTTCAGTACTATGATCATGATGATCACGATGCAATATCCATAAAAAACCATGCATTACATATTTATGGATAACCCAAGTGACACATTCCATTACTATAAAGGCTATAAACAGTATAATGAAGTTCATACTTAGTTTTTTTGTTTGTTGAACAATTGTTCCAATACCTGATAACGATAGTTGAAAATATCTTCAAGCTTTTTCTTTATTAAAAGACGGTGTGCCAAAGTACCGATTATGCCAAATGGCAATTCATAATTTACAGTATATGTCATCAATACACCATCCTGGTTCGGAAAGAATTCATGATGATGACTCCACAGCTTATAAGACCCTTTTTGTTGAAAATCGGTAAAGCTTTTTTCATGGTCGGCCTGTACAATTTTCGTTTGCCATTTAAGAGATATGCCCAGCAAAGGAGACACAGAATAATCAATGATCATCCCTACATATATGTCCTCATGCGGTAGGTCACTTAACACTACAAAGCCCATATCTTTGGGTGTGATCTTTGAAAGATTATGGGGTGAAGAAAAGAAACTCCAGGCACTGGCTGTATCGAAATTGAGTTGCTGTGTACTTTTTAATTGATGGATCATTTTATTTTTTTTAAATAAGAACTGCCATCCATTCCTTCAGAAATACAGATGTTATATTCTTAGTGTTGGACAGAATGAATTTTTTATCTTCTTCAATATTTTTTTTATATCCTAAAAATGAAGGGCAATTGCTCTGCACAGATAACCTCAGAAGCCTAATTTCTACATTGTCAGGTTTTGACATTACGGCGTCTTCAATATTTCTTTTGCCCTTTTTAAACGTTTGCAGTTTTGAAATAGGGTTGCTAGTGTGTTTGGCCCATATTGTTTGAAATGCACCCAAATAAGCCATATGCACAGCACTTTCGATATTAGTACGCAGAGCTTCAATCATTGCCTGGCAAAGTTTTTTGTCTGAAGCTGCTTTTTCATAATTCACTCTAACAGTTTCCAAATCCATACTTTGCGCATTACAAGCAGTACCTAATAAGATATAAAGAATAAAAATTGCCTTTATGATTTTCATAGTATTGCCATTCTATATTGTACATAACTACTCATCGCCAGAGAAAGTTTTTGCCCGTTGGGAATACGTACCCGTTGGTTCATGATTTTTTCCGCAGGTGTATTCCTTATTTTTTTGAATAAAGACAAATAGTATTTGTAAGCCAGGTAAACGCCAAATTTAGAAGATGATGGGAGTTTTTTTATGCCAACTAATGCTTCTTTGAATTCCGCTTCAATCTCATTTTCAATTTGGCTTTTTATTTGGTTGTTAAAAACCCTCATGTCGATATTTGGAAAATATGTGCGACCCAAAACATCATAATCCTCCTTTAAATCACGCAAAAAGTTTACCTTTTGAAAAGCCGAGCCCAATTTCATCGCATAAGGCTTTAGAGTTTCATATGCCTCTTTGTTGCCTTCAGTAAATACCTGCAGGCACATAAGCCCTACCACTTCTGCCGAACCTAAAATGTATTCTTTATAAAGATCAGAATTATAATCCATTTGTTGCAAATCCATCTCCATACTATGTAAAAACTGCTCAATTAGGGTTTTATCAATAGCAAATTTATGCACTGTTTCCTGAAACGACTGTAATATAGGATTCAGGGAAATACCTTCTTCCAAAGCATTCCATGTTTGTATTTTAAAACGTTCTAAAAGCAGTGCTTTGTCATAATCATGAAAACTGTCTACAATTTCATCTGCCAAGCGCACATACCCATAAACAGCATAAATAGAGGGACGTATGGAAGGCTTTAAAGCAAGTATTCCCAATGAAAAGCTGGTGCTGTATTTTTCAGTAACCACTTTACTTACTTTGTAAGACAACTCATCAAATAATTTTTTCATGTCTGTTTTTATGTAAGGTTATTTACTTCTTTTGCAACAATTTTACCTGAAATAATGGACGGCGGGACACCGGGTCCCGGCACAGTCAATTGTCCGGTGTAATAGAGATTCGATACATGTTTATTTTTTATTGACGGCTTCAACACTGCTGTCTGGGATAGCGTATTAGCCAATCCATAAGCATTACCTTGATACGCATTATAATCGTTTACAAAATCACTAATACAGTAGCTTCTTTTATAGTCCATTTTGGATATCAAGTCCCTTGCTCCTGTATGTTCTTCTAACCGTTTTATCATATCCAAAAAATAGTGCTCCCGGATGTTTTCATCATCTGGAAGGCCTGTTGCCAAAGGCATTAACAAAAAAACATTTTCGTGTCCCTTTGGTGCTACATCACTATCCGTTTTAGAAGGACAACAAGTATAGAACAAGGGGTTCTCTGGCCATCTTTTGTCTTTATAAATAGTATCAATATGATCATCCATATCATTTTCAAAAAACAATGTATGATGTTTAAGATTTGGAAGCTTTTCTTTAAATCCTAAATAATAAATCAGGCAGGAAGGTGCAAACGTCCTACTCTTCCAATACTTTTCATCATAATTGCGGATTTCACTATTTAGTAATGTCTCTGTATGATGATAATCTGAAGAAGCGATAATGACATCAAATTCCTTAAATTCTCCATTTACCACTATTCCTTTGGCTATACCTTTTTCGGTAACGATTTTTTCTACATTCTGATTAAAATGAAAAACAGCCCCTTGTTCTTCCGCTACTTTTTTCATTCCCAGTACCAATTGGTAGAATCCTCCCATAGGATACCAGGTCCCCAAAACATAACCTCCATAATTCATCAGGCTATAAAGTGCCGGGATATTTTTAGGGGAAGCGCCCAAAAAAATAACCGGAAATTCCATTAATGCTTTCAATTTAGGATGTGAAAAGTATTTACTTACATACCCTTTAAAACTGGAGAGTAAATCCAGTTTTAAAGCACTCACCACAATCTTGGGAGAGAGAAATTCTAACCAGCTATGGCACGGTTTATTCACAAACTCCTGCATTCCTACTTTGTATTTGTATTTTGCAGATTTCATAAACATATCCAGCTTCTTCCCAGTTCCTATTTCCAGAGTATCAAACAATGCTTTGAGGTCTTCATAGGATTCGGGAACCTCAATAGATCCGTCTTCAAAGATCATTTCAAACTGTGGGTTTAGCGATACCAGATCATAAAAATCGGTAGCATTATGACCAAAATCCTTAAAAAAACCATCAATAATATCCGGCATCCAATACCAGCTCGGCCCCATATCAAAGACATATCCGTTTTCTGTCCTGAACTGCCTTGCTCTTCCTCCGGGTTGGGAATGCTTTTCGTAAACATGCACCTTATTTCCCCCCTGCGCAACATAAGCAGCTGTGGAGAGACCGGAAATACCGGCACCAATTATGGCAATAGTCTTTTTAGAATCTGGTGTCTTTTGCATGATGGATAAAATAGTAACTGTACCGTTAATTATTATGAATTATATATTGGTTGTAAACAGTATCAATAAGTTGTGACGGATCCAGATTCTCGGTATAGATTGGTTGATGGAAATGTTCCAATTTCTGAAGCAGCTTGATTAACTCAAGTTTTTCAGCATAACTGAGGTTACCGGTAACAATTTCGGTGGCCTGTTTAATTTTTTTCATGTTTTGCTCCAAGGCTGCAATTCCCTCATCAGAAATCAATATGATCTTACTGCGTTTATCTTCTAATGAATCATTTTGTTCAATCCATCCCTGCTTAATAAGACGGTTGATTATTTGCATACCGACAGGTTTTTCCTGGATATTCTTTTTAATCAGATCAGTCTTGGTCATTGCTCCAAAAGCCTTTAAATTGATCAGATATATAAAATCTTCCTGTGTAGTGAATTTAGAATAGTATATAGCTGATTTAGAATAGGTTTTTGCATACCTATTCATATGCACTATTAATGTACTTATTACGCTCTCCGGAGTTCTTCCGTTTTCTTTTCCTTCCCAATCGGGTTCTTCGGCCACTTTTTCCGTTTCTTTTTCGGTATCGCAAACCCAGCGCTTAAAACCGGCCAAATCTTTAGGATACGATTTAGGATCACTACTAGTATCAAATTTTTCAAGAAGTTGAACCACTTCTTTTATTAGCTCATAATTCATACTTCAATTGGTAAATTATTATTTAGTACACAAATATACTATTATAATTTGTTTTAAGTATATTTATGTACTAATATTTTATTATAAATAAATGGAGTTCTATTTTATAAAGGTGATGTTAACACCATAATACTATAAATTATGAAAATACTGCTTACAGGTGCAACTGGTTATATAGCACAACGCTTACTTCCTGCTTTACTTTCCGACAGGCATCAAGTGGATAGATTTCGGATAACAATAAGCTTTAGTATTCATTACATTAAGAATTTAAAAGACGAAAATTAAATGCGACAGAACTAACTGTAAAAGCCCCACCTTTCAATTAAGAAAGGTAGGGCTTTTCACAATTAAAATTCTCTTCGGATCTGTGTGTACTTATCGTTTTAAAGAGAAATGCGATTTAAATTCTTTGGTGGTTGGAGTATCTCCTACATATTCTTTATAGGTTACCGTGAACCAGTAATCGGTGGATGGTACTGGACTACCTC
>RCUH01001146.1_pt1 | contig 21001 bp, 23 predicted proteins | sample 2166191 | NCBI WGS metagenome assembly RCUH01 (sample SAMN09932848, study PRJNA488358) | compost metagenome | feature: garden; material: soil; isolation source: compost soil in an enriched community after 214 h of incubation | place: Germany: Experimental Botanical Garden Goettingen | collected...
GAATTATGAATTATGAATTATGAATTATGAATTATGAATTATGAATTATGAATTTTAGAAATTAATAATCCCCAACTGTAGGGTACAATTGGGGACTATTAGGTAAAAACTAAAATTTATAATGGCTTTATTTTGCGTATTTCCAGAACCGGCCTTTGCCTTCCGCAATCCACTCTATAGCTTCTTCCATTCTTTTTTCGCGAGTGGCATCGGTTTTGGCATCGGTTATCCAAATGTTGTATTCTTTCCTAAAGGCGGGTGATTTGCTTTGGAAAACTTCTTTTGCTTTTGGGTTGGATTCCAGTTTTTTGATAAAATAATCGGGCGTGTCGACAACTTTTGGCGTGTCATTTTTCTTCATTGAAACTTTTATGCCTTTTTCATTGAGTGCCATCGCTTCTTTAAGCAGGGCAACAAACTCGGCATCGTCTGGCAAATCAGACAGACTGGTAATTTTGCCTAAGTATCTTTCGACAGGTTTTAGTTTTGCCTTGTCTTTTAGGCGAGGGTCGCTCAGTAATTCAGCTTTTATAAATGTAAAGGAGCAATGGTTCTTATAAGAAGCCATGACCACCATAAAGTCGCCTTTGTAATCGAAGTGGGGAATGCCCCATTTGATTGCTTCTACAACATCTGGGCATGTGGCATGTACCAGCTGTCGCCAGTGGTTTAATACAGGCTGGGCAAAATCAGCTGATTTTGCGATATAGTCTTCTACTTTTGGATCAAATTGTGCCATTGTATGCTATTTTGCTAAGGTTGCTAATAAATCGTCAAGCTTTTCTAGTGTCGAAAGCATTCCTTCTTCCATTCCCATATTGATAACGGTTTCTAAATCGGAAAGCGATTTATACGTCACAATAGTCTCGACGATAGCATTTTCGCCAAAATCTTGAAAGGATACATTCCATTTGGCACGTGGCAGTTCAGTATTGATATTGCCATCAGGATCAGAAAAAGCATCAAGCGCTTTGTAGTAGTCGATCGGGTGTATTTCGGTATATTCCGTCAATCCCCAATATTCTGTACCGTTTGGTTCCACCATGGCATAATGCCAGTGGCCGCCTTTGCTAAAATCCATAGACTTGGTTTTAGTCGATAATGGTTTTGGCGCAAACCATTGGTCTAATAATTCACTTTTGGTGTAGCAGTCCCAAACCAACTGTCGGTTTGCGGCAAATTCGCGTTTTACGGTTAGGGTATTGTTTTGTTTGTCGACGATGAAGTCAAATTGCAGGTTTGGTTTCATTTTTCTTGTTTTTTGATTGTTAATAATAGGTCGTCAAGTTGGCTGAAGCGGCTTTCCCAGATTTTCTTGAATTGTTCGAGCCATTTGTCTATCTCTTTCATTTTGTCTATTTCGAGCTGGTAATAGATTTCCCTGCCTTGCTGTTCTTGCTTTACCAATTCGCATTCATTTAGAATCTTCAAATGTTTTGAAACGGCTTGGCGGGTTGTGTCAAAATGCTCTGCAAGGGCATTGGGTGTCATGGGCTGCAATGCGATCAGAGCGATAATTGCTCGTCTTGTTGGGTCTGCTATGGCTTGAAAAACATCTCTCCTCATTGTTTTGTTTGTTTAATTAAAGCAACTAATTGGCTGCAAATATATGTGCAACTTTTTGGTTTCGCAAATTTTTTTCGTACTTTTTTAAAATAAAAACTCCCCGAGTGTCATAATCGGGGAGTTGTATTGAAATTATGGTTTTGAAAATTCTCCAAAATGCCACAATACGCCAGAAGGATCGTGTAAGAAGCATTCGCTACCCCAATCGTTGTGGCGGATAGGAGTGAGCCTTACGTTTTTATATTTCGTAGGCAGGTCTAAAGCCAAAAGATCTTTCCAGCAGGTTGCTACGTTTTCAACTTCTAAAAAAAGCATAGTATTGTCTACCCAATCTTTGACATAGGCATCCTGCAGATAGAATCCTAGTCCTTCTTGCGTCTTGAAGAAAGACATATTAGGAAATAGGACTACTTCTTCAAAGCCCAAGTCTCGGTAAAAACTGCGCGATACTTCAAAGTTTTGGGCTCCAATAAAAGCGCGGATTGAGATGTTTTTAGTTTTCATGGTTTTCTTTTTCTATATATTTTGTAAAGCTCTTTGCATTTGTTACTAATAGATAGCCGATAATAATCTTTATGAAATAATAAATTATCCAACTAGTTTCGGGATAATCTTTTAGTAGTTCTTTCTGCTGGAAAAAATTAATCAACTGTGAACAGAAGCTCGGCAAACTTTCTGCTAGTACTAGTCCGCCTATCACAATTATTGCGATGGTTAAGACTGTCGTACTTTTGATGTTGAGATCGATTCTTTCTTCGTTGAAATTATTTTTAAGTTTCAGCTTTTCAACAATCCAAGCTGTCTTAAAAAGGAAAATCCATAGTATCATTATGTAGATAACAATAGTAACAAAAAGCATTAGCCAAACCAAAAGCAAGCTTTGAAAATCAATACTTCCCTTGACAAAAGATATAGTTGACAAAAATTGAGGAATTACAGAAATACAGCTAAACAACAGCCATAATCCGATTATTTTGAGTAATAATTTCCAAAATGTATCAATTAGCATATTTTTTATTTTTAGGATTAATGAATTGTTGCTTTTATCGACCTATTGAAAGTTTCTCTAAAGCTTCCGAGGTAGAAGACACAAAATGGACCTGCCCTGTCTTATTGCTTTCAAAAATAAAGTCTTTGATACTCTTGCTTTGGTAGTTGCTAAAATCACCAACAATAGCCAAACGAACACGGTAATTTGAAAACTTTTGGAGTATTTCGCCAGCGATGCCTGTCTTTAAATCAAAAAAGCTCGGAGTAATATTTTTTTCATGAAGTATAACTGTGCCAAAATCTTGATAATAAAGATTACCCAACAAATCCAATCCGTCTTCGGCAGTTTCGATTACTGTTGTGTCTGAAATTATTTCGGCAATTCTGGTCTCGTTTATTATATGAGTTTCGATTTTCATGTTTAAAGTTTAATTACTCAAAGAATTCACAAGTGCATAGCTGTCTTCCAACAGGCGATACCGAACAATTAAGTTGTTTTCTAAGGTGAAATGTATGGAAAATAAAGTTTCATATGTTTTTCCAGTCTTGGTCATCCGGGAAGAAAATTCGCCTGTTACGACAGCATAATTATCTTCTGTAAGAATAGGATCAATTGTAGCGCTTAGAGGCTCCGTATTTTTCCATAATAGCTCAAAAAAGGCTTCGATTTCTTTTTTAGTGCTTCTTTTCCCGAGCCAAGGAGCTACGTCTTCATTTCCGGGAACAAACCAATCTACATTTTCAGGAAAGAAAGTGAGTAGTTTTTCTAAATCTCTTTGGCCGAGCGCTCCAAGATAGTTTTGAATTGTATTTAGTGTCTGTTGTGTCGTGTCAGAATTCATAGTGGTATAGCAATTTATATACTTCAAATATAAAAAATCCCCGACCGCAAATTGCAATCGGGGATTTATATTTATTCTAAATCTGAAATCTTATTCATTGACTATAACCCATTCGCCAGAAGTTAAAAGACTTTCGGCTTTTTTATACTTCATGGTTTCGGTCTTGCCGCTCATGACATGCTTCACGGTAACGTTGTCGTTACGGTTGATTTTTGGCATGTCGCGTACGATAGTTTCCGTCACCTGCGGTCTTTGAGTTTGTCCTGCTTCGCGGTTTGCTGCAGCAGCTTCATCTGAATTTGGAATTTCGTCTTTTGAAGTCTTGTAGTTTTCTTTCGGACGTGCTACTTCTCTTGCTTCTTGGATATTCGGAGTGTTCTGTTGTGGCAGATCGCCTTTGAACAAGAAAGAAATTACTTCTTTGTTCACATTGTCGATCATGTTTTTGAACAGGTTGAATGCTTCGAATTTATAGATAAGCAATGGGTCTTTTTGTTCGTGAACAGCCAATTGTACAGATTGTTTCAATTCGTCCATCTTACGCAAGTGCTTTTTCCAAGCTTCGTCAACGATTGCCAAAGTGATGTTTTTCTCGAAATCGCCAATCAACTGTGTACCTTCTGTTTCGTAAGCCTTTTTCAGGTCGGTTACTACGTTTAAGGTCTTGATACCGTCTGTAAACGGAACTACGATTCTTTCGAATTGGTTATTTTCGTTTTCAAAAACATTTTTGATGATCGGGAAAGCTTCTCTTGCGCTTCTTGCTGTTTTTTCAGTATAGAATTCTAAAGCTGATTTGTATACTTTTCCGGTCAATTCCATAGGCGTGATTTTTGCGAAATCAGCTTCATTTACTGGGGAAGTGATAGAGAAGTAACGGATCAATTCGAATTCGAAATTTTTGAAATCGTTAGATGCTTTGTTCGCTTCAACGATAACTTCGCAAGTGTCGTACATCATGTTGGCTATATCTACCTTCAGACGCTCTCCGTGCAAAGCATGACGGCGACGTTTGTAGACTACTTCACGTTGTGCGTTCATAACGTCATCATATTCCAAAAGACGCTTACGAACTCCGAAGTTGTTTTCTTCTACTTTTTTCTGAGCTCTTTCGATTGATTTTGTCATCATCGAGTGCTGGATCACTTCGCCCTCTTTTAAGCCTAAACGGTCCATTACTTTTGCGACTCTTTCAGAACCGAACAAACGCATCAAGTTATCTTCTAAAGACACATAGAACTGTGAACTTCCTGGATCTCCTTGACGTCCGGCACGACCTCTCAACTGACGGTCAACACGACGTGAATCGTGACGTTCTGTACCAACGATAGCTAAACCTCCGGCAGCTTTAACTTCTGGAGAAAGCTTGATATCCGTTCCGCGACCTGCCATGTTTGTTGCGATAGTCACGACTCCGGCTTTTCCTGCTTCTTCAACGATCTGTGCTTCTTGCTTGTGCATTTTGGCGTTCAATACGTTGTGAGGAATATTTCTCATCTTCAGCATTCGGCTTAATAATTCTGAAATATCGACAGAAGTGGTACCGATCAATACAGGTCTTCCTGATTCAGCTAGCGTTGTAACGTCTTCGATTACTGCGTTGAATTTTTCACGCGTACTTCTGTAGATCAAGTCTTCTTTGTCTTTTCTTGCGATTGGCTTGTTGGTTGGGATTTCAACTACGTCTAATTTGTAGATTTCCCATAACTCGCCAGCTTCTGTAACAGCAGTACCGGTCATACCCGCTAGTTTGCTGTACATTCTGAAGTAATTCTGTAAAGTAACTGTCGCGAATGTCTGCGTAGCCGCTTCGATTTTTACGTTTTCTTTAGCTTCGATAGCTTGGTGCAATCCGTCAGAATAACGACGGCCGTCCATGATACGTCCTGTTTGCTCATCAACAATCAATACTTTGTTGTCCATGATTACATATTCTGTATCTTTTTCGAATAAAGTGTACGCTTTTAATAGCTGCGTCAAAGTGTGGATACGCTCGCTTTTGATACTGAAGTCTTGAAACAGTTTTTCTTTTTCTTCTGCTTCGGCATCTTTGTCAAGATTCAATTTTTCGATTCTTGCAATCTCGGTTCCGATGTCTGGAAGGATAAAGAAATCGCTGTCAGTATCTCCAGAAAGGAATTTGATTCCGTTGTCTGTTAATTCAACTTGGTTGTTTTTTTCTTCAATCACGAAATACAAGGCCTCATCGATCTTGTGCATGTCGCGGTTGTTGTCTTGCATGTATTGGTTTTCTGTTTTTTGAAGCAATTGCTTAACGCCTTCTTCACTCAGAAATTTGATTAATGCTTTATTTTTGGGCAAGCTTCTGTAAGCTCTCAACAATAAGAATCCAGCTTCTTTAGTATTGCCTTCTTTTAATTGTTTTTTAGATTCGGCCAAGAAACCGTTTGCCAATTGTCTTTGCAAGTTTACAAGATTGTCAACTTTTGGCTTCAATTCATTAAATTCATGGCGGTCACCTTGTGGAACTGGACCGGATATGATCAACGGCGTTCTAGCATCATCAACCAATACAGAATCGACCTCATCGACAATCGCGAAGTTGTGTTTTCTTTGAACCAACTCTTCTGGCGTGTGTGCCATGTTGTCTCTTAGGTAATCGAAACCAAATTCGTTATTTGTTCCGTAGGTAATATCGGCGTTGTACGCTTTCCTTCTGCCTTCGGTATTTGGCTGGTAATTGTCGATACATTCAACTGTCAAGCCGTGGAATTCGAATAGAGGTGCTTTCCATGTGCTATCACGTTTTGCCAAGTAGTCGTTCACAGTTACTAAGTGCACTCCGTTTCCTGTCAAGGCATTTAAATATAAAGGAAGGGTAGCAACTAACGTTTTACCTTCACCCGTCTGCATCTCGGCAATTTTACCTTGGTGCAACACCATACCACCAATCAACTGAACGTCGTAGTGGATCATGTCCCAAGTAATCTGTTTTCCAGCGGCATTCCAAGTGTTGGCCCAGATTGCATTGTCGCCTTCAATAGTAATGTATGTTTTTGTAGCAGAAAGTTCCAAATCTTTTGGAGTTGCCTTTACTGTAATCTGAGTATTGTCTTTGAATCTTTTGGCAGTTTCTTTTACAACGGCAAACGCTTCAGGAAGAATTTCCATCAAAGTTTTTTCAGAAATATCGTAAGCTTCTTTTTCAAGAGCGTCGATAGAAGCGTAGATGTCTTCTCTGGCATCGATATCTTGCGTCTTTTCTACTTCTAATTTATAGGAAGCGATCTTAGCGTCTTTATCTGCTCTTGCTTCTTTAATTCTTTCTTTGAAGTAGATTGTTTTGGCTCTCAGTTCGTCGTGCGAAAGGGAAGCTAATGTTTCTTCGTATGCTTTTATCTTGTTGATGATCGGCATGATGGATTTTACATCCTTCTCCGATTTGTCGCCCACAAAAGCTTTTAATATGCTGTTGATGAAACTCATGGTTTGTTGTATTTCTATTTATAAAATGTTGCAAATTTAAGCAAAAAAAAAGCCTCAAGTGAGACTTTTTCGTTGTGTTTATTATTTTTTAATATTCATCCTCATTCCAAAGATAATCTTCGTCAGTTGGATAATCTGGCCAAATCTCTTCCATTGATTCGTAGATTTCACCTTCGTCTTCAATAGACTGAAGATTTTCCACTACTTCCAATGGTGCTCCAGCTCTAATAGCATAGTCGATAAGTTCGTCTTTGGTTGCAGGCCACGGCGCATCACTTAAATAGGATGCCAATTCTAATGTCCAATACATCTGATATCGATTTAATAATTTATGCAAAAATAATTTTTTTACTGAAATAGTCAAGTAAAATTGTATTTATTTTAAAAAAGTCAAGAACGTTTTTTCGAGTTACCTGATTTTAGATATGCGATTTCAGATTTTGTTTTGTCTGCTAATCTTAATCTGTCGCCTGGAACCTCCGTCTGCACTAGGATTACTGTTTTTCAGGAATCCATTTCACTTCATCTGCCTTAAGGTCGTAGGACAACTTTCGTGCCAGTACAAAAAGGTAGTCAGAAAGTCGGTTTAAGTACTTAATTACGAGCTCGTCAGTAGGCTCAAGCTCGTTTAAATGTACCGAAAGGCGTTCTGCACGTCGGCATACGCAGCGCGCAATGTGACAATATGACACGGTGGTGTGTCCGCCAGGAAGCACAAAATGTGTCATGGGCGGCAAGGCGTTTTCCATATCATCAATTTCATTTTCAAGTAATTGTATGTCGCCTTCGATTATTTTGGGAATATTTAATCTTGGTTTTCCGTTTTTCAAGATTTCTTTTTCGGGCGGTGTAGCCAAAATGGCACCGACAGTAAAGAGCCGGTCTTGAATTCGGATTAAAATGTCCTTATAATGTGTATTTATTTCTTGGTCGCGAATAAGCCCTATATGGGAATTAAGTTCATCGACAGTTCCGTAGCTTTCAATTCGGATATGGTGCTTAGGAACTCTGTCGCCTCCAAACAAGGCGGTAGTTCCTTTGTCTCCTGTTTTTGTATATACTTTCATTGTGTTTTGATTTTGGGTGTCGGACAAAAACTATTGTTTCCAAAAGGAAATGTAGCTTAAATAATGAGTTTTTGCTATTGCTGTTCTATTTGTTTGGCTTATCGCTTTCTACTAATCCATCGCGCAACCTTATGATTCGATGGGCATAGGCCGCAATATCTTCTTCGTGGGTTACCAAGATTACGGTGTTTCCGTTGGCATGGATTTCATTAAAAAGGTTCATGATTTCAACAGAAGTTTTACTGTCAAGGTTTCCAGTCGGCTCATCCGCCAAAATGATTGAAGGCTTGTTGACTAAAGCTCTGGCAACAGCAACACGCTGGCGCTGTCCTCCAGAAAGCTGGTTGGGCTCATGGTCCATTCGGTCACCAAGACCTACCTGCTTTAATACTTGTTCTGCTCTTGCAAGACGTTCGGATTTTGAGTAGCCGGCATAAATCATAGGCAGTGCCACATTGTTCAAGGCTGTAGTTCTTGGCAATAAGTTAAAGGTCTGAAAGACAAACCCGATTTCTTTATTGCGTATTTCAGCCAGATTGTCATCGCTCATCTGGCTTACGTCATTTCCATTTAAGATGTATTGCCCTGATGTTGGGGTGTCAAGACAGCCAAGAAGATTCATCAACGTAGACTTTCCAGAGCCCGAAGGTCCCATCAACGCAACATATTCTCCTTTCGAGATATTAAGGTCGATTCCTTTGAGGACGTTGATAATTTCGTTTCCGAGGACAAAGTCTCTTTTTATATTGGTGATTTTGATTAATGACATAATTTTAATTTGAGTCTAAAAGTAATGAATTTTTATAAAACGGTTTAGTCGTCAGATTGTTAAAGAAAAGAAGGTAATGAGAAATTTTTATATTAAAGTATTCATAAAAAATTAACTCAAATGCTGGCTTTATTTTTTTTATGGCTAAATTTATAAGAACAATTTTAATTAAAACCACCAATTTATGAAAAAGATTAATTTATTTTTAGGAGCAATTATTGCAGTTGCTTTTGTTTCTTGCAAGAGCGAAAGCGAAAAACAAGCCGAAATGACTGTAGGGTCATATGAAAAATATGTAGACTCTGTCACTAATGTTGCAGTAGCTGATGCAAAAGCAAATTGGCAATCCATTGAAGTTTCTTATAATGAAAGAACTGCCGAAGCTGAAGCAGCTCTAGCCGAACTAAAGGATAAAGCAGCAGCTGAAGCAAGGCTTGAAAAATCAAAAGCAAAATATGCAGAGTTAAAAGCAAAATTGGATGCAGAAGCGGCTAAAGATGCAGAAGCAGCGAAAGCGGCAGCGGCGAGCGAGCCAGCAAACAAAAAACAAATATTGAGAGATGCTTATTTTGGCGCTGGAAAAATTGGAGAAGACATGAATTTCTCTTGGGTGAACAAGGATAACATCTTGAGAGTCTATAATGATTTCTATAATGAGTTTGATAAAAATAAAGATACTTATTCAAGAGAAGATTTTGATGAAATCAAGGCAATGTATGAAGCTTTAGACGCACATAAAAACAAAGTTGAAAAAGAAGGTCTTTCTTCTAAAGACAACGCGAAAATAGCAGAGCTGAAATTTAAATTTGCTCCAAAATTCAAATGGGAAAGAATGGGAGCGAAAGCTGAAGAAAACCAGAAAGCAAAAGAATAAAAATAGTTATTTGAGTTTGGAAAAGACTGCTGTAAAAGGCAGTCTTTTTTATTTGTAATAGTTTTAACTGCAGGGCTTTCTAACATGACCAAAGAACTTGATCAAGTTGTTGCGAAATAATTAAGGCAACAATCCCCAGAGCTTTCGGATACCCAAAATGCTGTTTACTAAAAAATAGTTTGAAGTGCGCAGTATAAAATGTTCTTTTTCTTGTTCTTTTCGGAAAAAGACCAATCCCCATTGGAACGTGTCAATCGTAACGGTTACTTTTGGATGCTTTTTTATAGTTTCCCACGCTTCCTGCATTCCAAAAGACCAATGAATGTCATCGAAAATCCAGACGGTTTCATTCGTAATTGTTGGAATCAAGGCCTCGAAATAGTGTAATGTAGCTTCTTTTGAATGGTTCCCGTCAAAATAGATAAGATCGTAAGTTGCTGATTGGATCTTTTCAGATTCCAAATACGCTTCAAATTTAGTTACGACAGAAGTCACACTAAAGTTGAAGTCTTGAAATTGTTGCTGGGCTACTTTCACTGTTTGGGGACAGCCTTCTAAAGTCGTAATTTTTGCTTTGGAATTTCCTAAAGCTAGCGCAGAAGTCGCTAATCCGAGCGAAGTTCCTATTTCTAAGACGTTTTCAGGCTGAAAATAGCGCACGATACGAAATAAAAGCCGAGCATTTTTAGAAGAAACTCCTGCATTTTTAGCAATCTGGTTTATAGCCCGAATGTTGGACTTGAATACTCTTGAGCCAGATCCAAAATCGGTTACTTCAATCGTGTTTTTATTTTCTAAAAGTGAATCGCGGTATTTTTTTAAGGTTTTGTATTCACCATATTTTTTTGTGTCATAAAAGCATTTCCGAACCAAATCAAATACAAACGGAGAATGAACTCCGTGTGCATTGCTTGAATTCCATAGAAATTTTAAATATGAAGTTAGGATATGCATGCTTTTAATTAGCCTTCCATTTTGGCAGAAAGCTCAAACCATCGTTCTTCTTTGTCTTCGATTTTTGAAATTATAGATTGAAGCTCATTGGCTTTTTTCTCAATATCGGCGTCTGCGACTTTTCCATCAGAAAATAGCTGTTCGATTTTAGTTTTTTCGATTTCCAGATCTTTGATTTCACGTTCGATTTTTTGGAATTCTTTCTGCTCGTTAAAAGTCAGGTTTCCTGTCGGATTGTTTTGCTTCCAGGCTTTTTTCTCGGTCTTGTTGTCTTCTTTTTGCTGTACGTCGGCACTGTCTTCATACGCCCTAAAGTCAGAATAGTTTCCAGGGAAATCTTCAATTACGCCTTCACCGCGGAATACGAATAAATGGTCTACGATTTTGTCCATGAAGTAACGGTCGTGTGAAACTACGAGCAAACATCCAGGATAATCTAGAAGGAAACTTTCCAGTACATTCAAAGTCACGATATCCAAATCATTCGTAGGCTCATCGAGAATCAGGAAGTTTGGATTTTGAATCAAAACGGTACATAAATACAATCGTTTTAATTCGCCTCCGCTTAATTTTTCTACATAATCGTATTGCTTCTTGCTGTCAAAAAGGAAACGCTCCAGCAACTGCGAAGCCGAAATAATCTTTCCTTTCGTCAGTGGGATATATTCTCCGTATTCTTTTATGACATCAATAACACGCTGGCCAGGTTTTGGATTGATACCGCTTTGGGTGTAATATCCGACTTTTATCGTATCTCCAACAATCACTTTCCCGCTGTCAAGAGGAATGGTTCCGGTCAATAAATTTAGGAAAGAAGATTTTCCAGTACCGTTTTTTCCGATAATACCGATGCGTTCTGCACGTTGAAAATCGAAACTAAAATTGTCTAAGATAATCTTGTCGCCAAAACGTTTTGAAATCTTGTGAAGCTCAATAATTTTGCTTCCCATACGTTCCATGTTGATTTCAAGCTCTACCTTGTTTTCCTTGCGTCGGCTTTCTGCTTTTTGCTTGATTACATAAAAGTCATCTTGGCGCGATTTGGATTTGGTAGTCCTCGCTTTTGGCTGCCTGCGCATCCATTCTAATTCTTTTTTGAAAAGATTCTGCGCCTTGTCGACACTTGAATTTTCAGAAGCAATTCGCTCTTCTTTCTTTTCTAAATAATAGGAATAATTGCCTTTGTATTGATATAATTTTCCGTTGTCAAGTTCGATAATCTCATTGCAGACGCGCTCTAAGAAGAAACGGTCGTGCGTTACCATAAATAACGTGATGTTTTCTTTGGCAAAATAGCTTTCTAACCATTCGATCATTTCTAAATCTAAGTGGTTGGTAGGCTCGTCGAGAATCAATAAGTCGGGACGGTTGATCAAAATAATAGCCAGAGACAAACGCTTTTTTTGCCCACCGGAGAGATTTTTTACTTTGAGTCTGAAATCTTCCAGCTTTAGCTTGAATAGGATCTGTTTGAACTGCGTCTCAAAATCCCATGCGTTGAATTGGTCCATACGGTCAAAAGCTTTTTGGTAGGCTTCTTCATCTTCCGGATTTTCCAATGCTTTTTCATATTGGTGGATTACGTCAAGAGTTTCGTTGTCGGAAGCAAAAATACTTTCTTCAATCGTCAATTCGTCTTGGAGGTTATGGTCTTGCGACAAGAAAGCCATCTTGATATCTTTGCGGATTACCACTTGGCCTGTATCTGGTTCGTCATCACCATTGATAATTTTCATGATCGATGTCTTGCCCGAACCATTTTTCGCGATAAAAGCAATTTTCTGGTCCTTATTAATTCCAAACGAAATGTCCTTGAAAAGCGTGCGCTCTCCAAAAGATTTCGAAATATTCTCAACAGATAAGTAATTCACGGTAGAAATTTTTTGCAAAAGTAACTTTTTAAAACCAAAATAAGTTATTGTCGATTTAAAACTGGCGTCTCTTAAAAGAATCTACTCCAAAAGGTTATTTATAAATTGATATATTTGATTGCAGGTTATGCTGAAAACGTGGATATGAACGAAATAAAGGACATAGATAATTTCTACCTAAAACAAGAGGAGCCCTTTAGGAGCTGCCTTCTTGCCTTGAAGGATATTATCCTTTCGTAAGATGCTGAAATTACGAATGTGCTGAAATATGGCATGCCTTTCTTCTGCTACAAGCAAAAAATGTTTTGCTATTTATGGATCCATAAAAAATACAAGCAGCCTTATTTGGGAATGGTAGAAGGCACACGCTTGGATCATCCCAAATTGATTGCCGAAAAACGCTAAAGGATGAAAATCATGCTGTTTGATCCAAATGAAGACTTGCGGATAGAAACTATTGAAGTTCTTTTGAAAAAAGCAATCAATTTGTATGCTTCTGGAGAAATAAAGCTGAAATGACGTTTTAATTGAGAGAGGCTAATTAAGTTTTAACAATAGAAAAAAACTTACATTATTAACTATTTAGTATATTCGTGATGCTAACTAATTGCAATACAATGAAAAAAATATACCTACTGCTTTTTATTTCAATCAGTATGCAAGCGCAAAAAGGCTATCCAACGCCTGCAATGGCTGACAATCACTTATTCTATATACAGCACAGCCAGAATCATAACACCTTTGTTTATGAGGCTAATTTTACAAATAAAAGATTCGATGACGTTGAGCCTATAAAAATCCATAGGATTGCCTATACAAAAGGCGGCGTTAAGGAAGAACTCACTAAATTACAGCGAAAGCTGGCCTATGGCATAGAAATCCAAAAATTAAAAGAGAACCACTATGAGTTTTCGCTAGTTTCCTATCCGGGCAAAAAGCTCTACATGGAACTTGGCCCTAAAGACAAGCCGCACGTGAAAACTACTGTAAATGGCAAGAAAATGATTCTCAGCAAAATGTTTCTTTCGATGGAAGAATCAAAAAGCCTGAAGCCTAAAGTAGAATATATCGATTTTTATGGCACCGATCCCGAATCCAAGAAAGAGATAAAAGAGCGATTTTATATGAAGTGAGACGAATCTCGCTATTCCTAATGGAGCAATCTAAAAATCTATTTATATTTGCTCAATGCAGTTATCCATTATCATTCTCAACTACAATGTCCGTTATTTTCTCGAGCAGTGCATTCTGAGCGTCCAAGAAGCTATTCGCGGACTTGAGGCGGAGATTATCGTTGTCGACAACAATTCGCCAGACGATAGCTGTCAGATGATAAAAGAACGTTTTCCGGAGGTAATCTTAATCGAAAACAAGGAAAATGTTGGCTTCCCCAAAGGCAATAATATAGGAGTTGAAAGCGCTAAGGGAAAATATGTCTGTATATTAAATCCAGATACTGTTGTCGCCGAAGATACATTTGAAAAAATCCTAGCCTTTGCCCGAACCAAAACCGATTTAGGTATTATTGGCTGCAAGCTGATTGATGGGACAGGAAACTTTCTTCCAGAATCAAAAAGAGGAATTCCATCGCCTTGGGTAGCCTTCACAAAAATATCCGGACTTTATAAAATGGCATCTTCGTCAAATGTATTCGGACGTTATTACGCGGGACATCTTGCAGAAAATCAGACGGGAAAGGTTGCCGTTTTAGTCGGTGCTTTTATGGTGCTGAAACGAGAACTTTACAAAGAAGTAGGAGGCTTTGACGAACGGTATTTTATGTACGGAGAAGATATTGATTTTTCGTTTTCGGTACTAAAGAAAGGGTTGTCAAATTATTATTTTCACGAAACCAGCATCATTCACTATAAAGGAGAAAGTACCGTAAAAGACGGAACTTACATGAAGCGTTTTCAGCAAGGAATGGAGTTGTTTTATGAGAAGAATATGAAGTCCTCGATTTTCTTCTCGATTTTTATGAAATTTGGAATGCTTTTCTTCTCTTTCATAAAAATGTTTCAAGGAAAATCGAAACCTAAAATTAATCCAGAAAGTTATATTTTTGTGTCAGATGACCAAGTTCTTAAAGAAAAATTGCAAGTTGCACTGAAAAAAAATATCCAAATCCAGAAATTTGAAAACCAAAAAGCAGTATTTTCGCAAACGTTTTCGGATAAGGAGCCTGTAGAAGTGATTCTTGATAACAATCACCATACGTTCAAGGAGTGCATCTCCGTTTTGGAAACGCACAAAAACAAAAATGTGACTTTTAAAATCCTGCCTAAAAAATCTGATTTCATTATTGGAAGCAATAGCAATAATGACAGAGGAGAAGTCGTTCGGTTTTAAAATGATGAAAATTAAGTTCTTAATGCTTCAAATTTAGAATAAATTTGTGCAGTTTGTGTTTGAAAAAAGTATCGTAAAATTATATAATTCTTGGCGTAGCCTAAAAATTATCACTAATTTTGCAAGCAGAAAATAAAAATTCACCATTAGGTTAACAATATGGCAAAATTTGAATTGAAACTTCCAAAAATGGGAGAGAGCGTTGCAGAAGCAACCATTACCAACTGGCTAAAAAAAGTAGGCGACCCAATTGAAGCCGACGAAGCAGTACTTGAAATTGCTACCGACAAAGTAGATTCTGAAGTGCCTTCTGAAGTATCAGGAGTTTTATCTGAAATCCTTTTCAATGTTGACGACGTTGTAAAAGTCGGTCAGACAATCGCTTATATTGAGGTATCAGGAGGTGTTGTTGTAGAAGCACCAAAAGAAGAAGCACCAGCTTCAGCAGTCGTAATCGAAAAAACGGTAGAAGCGGCACAACAAGCTGTTTCGACACCACAAGATTTCTCCAATTCAGAAAAATTCTTTTCACCCTTAGTAAAAAACATTGCAAAAGAAGAAGGAGTTTCTGTAGCTGAATTAGAATCGATCAATGGTTCTGGAAAAGATGGGAGAGTAACAAAAGACGATATATTAGGCTATGTAGCAAAAAGAAAAGAAACTAAAGGAACAAGCCAAGAGGCTCCAGCTCCGGTAGTTTCTGCACCAAGCAGTCCTGCACCTAAAGCTACAGCGGCGGTTCCGGTTTCAGTAAACGGAGGCGATGAAATTGTGGAGATGGACAGAATGCGCAAGCTGATTTCAGGCTATATGGTCGCTTCAGTTCAGACTTCGGCTCACGTTCAGTCGTTTATTGAAGTTGATGTGACCAACATCGTAAAATGGAGAGATAAAGTGAAAAATGCTTTCGAAAAAAGAGAAGGCGAGAAGCTGACTTTTACACCAATCTTTATGGAAGCTGTAGCGAAAGCTTTGAAAGATTTCCCTGGAATGAATATTTCTGTTGATGGCGATTATATTATTAAAAGAAAAAATATAAATCTTGGAATGGCGGCAGCGTTGCCAAATGGAAACCTGATTGTTCCTGTTATCAAAAATGCCGATCAGCTAAACCTTGTAGGTATGGCAAAAGCGGTGAATGATTTAGGAAACCGTGCAAAAGCAGGAAAACTAAAACCAGACGATACGCAAGGAGGAACCTACACGGTTACAAACGTAGGAACTTTTGGCAGTGTTTTCGGAACGCCGATTATCAACCAGCCGCAAGTAGGAATCTTGGCTTTAGGAGCTATCCGAAAAGTACCGGCGGTTATTGAAACTCCTGAAGGCGATTTTATTGGAATCCGTCAAAAAATGTTCCTTTCTCACAGCTACGATCACCGTGTTGTAGATGGCGCACTAGGAGGAAGCTTTGTGAAACGCGTTGCCGATTATCTTGAAGCTTTTGATGTCAATAGAGATTTCTAATCGAATCCATTATAAATAAAAAACCTCTCAAGCGAGAGGTTTTTTTATGCCCTAAACTGTGTTCTATTCAAGGATAAAAGATGCAGTAGTTTCGCGAACGAATACAATAGCATCAAAATCTAAACCTGGCTGTATCGGCAAGGCTCTGTCTTTTGTCCAGTTGGAATAAATGTTGGTGATTTTATTCTTGCCCTGTAAAAAAGGATTTAATTTTTTGTCAAAAGAGAGAAAGAATACCTTGTCGTTTGCTTTGGAGAATAATTCAGAGAATGTTCCAGCTTCGGATTCAAAACTATGTTTCGTAATTTTGCCTGACTCAATGACGTTAACGGTTCCTTTATAAGTGTCAAAGCCTAAAACATAAAATTCAGAACCAAATTCTTGTTTTAGATAGCTGCCCATCGCTTCAACTCCGGCCATAGTCGTATCTTTTGCGATATGCACATTATGAGCCCAAATGATAGCTTTTGCCTTATTCGTTTTTTGTATCTCAATAATTGCTTCGGACATGTATTTATCGCGAGTAAGAGGATTGGACCAAAAATCTTCGCTATCAAATCCAAAAATCGTTACTTTTTTGGTTGCTGGCTGGCTTTGGTTGTATTCTTTTATCCATTGAAAAAGATCGAAGATTTCTTGTGAATTGTATAATCTTAGTTCTTTCACAATCTCTTTCAAATTCCCCTTTCCGTTTTGCAGATAGTTATTGATAGGAGTTGTGTAGGTCTTCGTGAGTTCAAAACCAATTAGTTTGTAATCGCTGTTTTTGATTAGATATTTGATAATATGTGCTTTCTGCAGATAAAATTCATGAGTTCCATGTGAAGCTTCTCCCAATCCTAGGATGGTATTTTCTTTTAATTCCGAATCCAAAAATGAAAAAGTGGTATCAGACTGCGGATTTTCAGCTAAAGAAACTGCATTCTCATTAATCCACTGCAGATTTTTATCTTGTGAATAGGCTGAAAGGCTTGAAAGGGTAAGAGCAAATGCGACGATTGTTTTTATTTTCATATCGGAGTTGTTAATTGCCCGTGGCATAAAGTAAATCTAATGAAAAACTTAGAAGGAGTAGTTTTTTTCTTCATAAATTCTTGAAGACTGTAGAAAATAAGAAGCTGACAATAAAAGGTTTTGATGTTTGTCTATAGCATAAACAGCAAACTTTTGAACGGAAATTCAACACAAAAACCGTTATCTTTGCAGTCCATAAAAACAAGAAGATGGAACTTAAACTGACAAAACCAATCTGTTTTTTCGACCTCGAAACCACAGGAATCGATATCTGTAAAGACAGGATTGTAGAAATATCAATATTTAAAGTTTTTCCAAACGGAAATAAAGAAAGCAGGACCTGGCTTGTAAATCCAGAAATGCCTATACCGCCGCAGACTACTGCTGTTCATGGAATTACCAATGAAAAAGTAGCGAATGAGCCGACTTTTAAAGAACTGGCCGTTACGATTCATACTATGGTAAAAGATTCAGATTTGGCTGGATTCAATTCAGATCGATTTGACATTCCCTTATTGGCGGAGGAGCTATTGCGTGCCGGAGTTGATTTTGATATGAAAAACCGTGTTGCGGTAGATATCCAGACAATTTTCCATAAAAAAGAAGAAAGAACCTTAAGTGCAGCTTATAAATTCTATTGCGGACAGAGCCTTGAAAATGCGCATTCTGCTGAAGCTGACACTATGGCGACTTATGAAATATTAAAAGCGCAGTTGACTCGTTATGAAGATCTTCCTCATGATATGAAATCGCTTTCGGAATATACGACACGAAAAAAATCAGTTGATTTTGCAGGTTTTATCGCTTTAGATAAAGACAACGAAGAAATCTTTACTTTCGGAAAACACAAAGGCGCCAAGGTTGAAAAAGTCCTTGAGGCCGAGCCGGGCTATTTTGGATGGATACAAAATGCAGACTTTCCGCTATATACTAAAAAAGTACTGACGGCAATCAAGCTGAGAAAACTGAATAACAAACTAAGCTAGTAAGATCCGTCAGCGATTTTTTACTAGAATGTGAAAACAGAACATTGAGTTTATGAAAATAATCTGCATCGGAAGAAATTACACCAAGCATATCGAAGAGTTGCAAAACGAGAAACCTTCGGAGCCTGTAATTTTCTTAAAACCGGATACTGCAATACTTCCTAAAAATTTTCCTTTTTTTATTCCAGAATTTAGCAACGACATTCATCATGAGGTCGAAATTTTGGTCAAAATAAATAGGGTAGGAAAACATATAGAGCCTAAATTCGCTCACAAATATTATGATGAGATCGGCTTAGGAATTGATTTTACGGCACGTGATGTGCAATCAACACTAAAAGAAAAAGGACTTCCGTGGGAAAAAGCCAAAGCGTTTGACGGTTCGGCGGTCATTGGAGAATTTTTGCCAAAATCGCAATTCAATTCTCTAGAAAATCTTACATTTGAATTGACCAACAATGGAAAACCAGTCCAGATTGGAAATACAAGCCACATGCTCTGGAAGATTGACGAACTTATTTCTTATGTTTCGCAATATTTTACGCTGAAAATCGGCGATATTATATTCACTGGAACGCCAGAAGGAGTTGAAAGAGTCAATCCAGATGATATTCTGGAAGGATTTTTAGAAGGACATAAATTATTTAGAATACAAGTAAAATAATGGCTATACATTACAATCTAGCAAAAGTCTATGAGATTTCGGATAACGATAGCGAGTTTGTCCAAGACATCATAAATCTTTTCGTAACTGAGGTTCCGGCTGACTTGAAAAATGTCAAAAAAGGAATAAAAGAGAAAGACTATAAGCTGGCTTATGGCTATGCCCATAAGATCAAGCCAACTTTAGATTTGCTTGGCATGACCGTAGCTTTCGAAGAAATTCTTTTGATTGAAGATTGGACAAAACGCGAGGGAAAAAAGAAAGAAATCAAAGAAACCTACAAAAGTATAGCAGATAGGGTTGAGAAAGCGGTCAAAGAAATCCGTAAGGATTTTAATATTTAGTTCGTTTAAAATTCTCAAGTCTGCAATCCAAAATCAAAAATATCTGTGAAAGCAACTATTGTAACCATAGGAGATGAAATCCTGATCGGGCAGATTATCGATACCAATTCTGCTTTTATAGCAAAATCTCTAGACAAAATAGGGATTGATATCCACGAAGTAATTTCTATCAGCGACAGCCGAGAACATATTTTAGAAACGCTGAAATACCTTCAAAATCAAGTAGAACTGGTTGTTATTACCGGCGGTTTAGGTCCGACGAAAGATGATATCACCAAAAAAACGCTTTGCGATTATTTTGAAGATGAATTGGTTGTAAATGAACAAGTTCTTGCTCATGTGACGGAATTAATTGAAGGATTTTACAAGCGTCCAATTTCTCAAATAAACAAAGACCAAGCACTTGTCCCGTCAAAAGCGACTGTGTTGCACAATAAAGTTGGCACGGCTCCAGGAATGTGGCTCAAAAAAGAAAATACAGTATTTGTTTCTCTTCCAGGCGTTCCTTACGAGATGAAATATCTCATCGAAAATGAAGTTGTGCCAAAAGTGGTAAGAGAATATAAACGTCCGTTTATTATTCATAAAACCGTACTTACCTACGGACAAGGAGAAAGTCTTGTGGCCGAAAGAATTGAAGCCTGGGAGAACAATCTTCCTGAGTTTATAAAGCTGGCCTATTTACCAAGCCCCGGAAGAGTGAGGCTCCGTCTTTCTGCGCGAGGAACAGACGAGCCGATTCTGCAAAATGCCATTGAAGAAAATGTGGATTCGCTTTCAAAGATTATAGGCGATATCATCGTAGGCTATGATGAAAACGAAACCTTAGAAGTGATTCTTGGCAGATTGCTAACGAAAAATAAAATGACAGTTTCTACTGCCGAAAGCTGTACTGGAGGCAAAATAGCCCAATTGCTGACTTCGATTCCAGGTTCTTCAGCTTATTTTAAAGGAGGCGTAGTGAGTTATGCAACCGAAGTAAAGACCAAAATTTTAAAAGTTCCGCAAGAGCTGATTGAAAAGTATTCTGTTGTAAGCCGAGAAGTAGCTATTGAGATGGCGCTTGGAGCTCAAAAATTGCTTCAAACCGATTATGCCATTGCTACTACAGGAAATGCAGGGCCGGAAAAAGGAGATTCGCCGGCGGAAGTAGGAACGGTTTTTATTGCTTTGGCAACGCCAAATCCGGCTCCAAATAATATAATATGCGAAGAATTCCACTTTGGCCAACCGCGCGAAAAAGTCATTGATAGAGCGGTAAATACGGCTTTTGAAATGCTTCAGAAAGAAATTTTAAAAAATCTACTTTAATTATTTTGTATAAAGGTTTCTTTTTTGTTTCTTTGCACCCTGATTTTGAATAACGATAAAAGATAAGCATAATGTCAAGAGTTTGTGACCTTACGGGTAAAAGAGCGATGGTTGGAAACAATGTTTCCCACGCGATGAACAAGACTAAGAGAAAATTTTCTGTAAACTTAGTTAAAAAACGTTTTTATCTTCCTGAAGAAGACAGATGGATTACTCTTAGAGTAGCTGCATCTACAATAAAAACTATCAACAAAAACGGAATTGCTGCAGTTTTGAAAGAAGCTAAAGCTAACGGATTTATTAAATAATCCTTCCTAAATAATATATAGCAAGATGGCAAAGAAAGGTAATAGAATTCAGGTAATTTTAGAATGTACTGAGCACAAAACTAGTGGTCAACCAGGTACATCAAGATACATAACAACAAAGAACAAAAAAAATACTCCAGACAGATTAGAGATTAAAAAATTTAATCCAATCTTGAAA
>RCUH01001149.1_pt1 | contig 20983 bp, 16 predicted proteins | sample 2166191 | NCBI WGS metagenome assembly RCUH01 (sample SAMN09932848, study PRJNA488358) | compost metagenome | feature: garden; material: soil; isolation source: compost soil in an enriched community after 214 h of incubation | place: Germany: Experimental Botanical Garden Goettingen | collected...
CGGCCGCGCGGGCCAGGCGGCGCAGCTCATTGGCCACCTGGTCGGCCAGCTCGCGCGTGGGGCACAGCACCAGGCCCTGCACGGCAAACCAGGCGGGATTGAGCTTGTGCAGGATGCCGATGCCGAAGGCGGCCGTCTTGCCGCTGCCCGTTTTCGCTTGGGCGATCAGGTCGCGGCCATCGAGTACCGCCGGCAGGCTTTGCGCCTGGATGGTGGTCATCTCGTGGTAGCCGAGCGAATCCAGGTTGGCCAAAAAGGCGGGCGTCAGCGGCAGGCTGGAAAAAGAAGTGGTGGCGGATGTGGTGTTCATAAGGGCGGAGCCGGTAAAAAGCGGGTGGATGGGCACAGTCTACAGGCGTTATACGCCCTTGTGCGGATGGTTGTGGAAGCTGGCGGCAAACGGCCGCCGGCGTTGGGATACTAGTTGTCGGGCGCCCAGATGGGCAAGCCGGTCAGATCGAGGCCAGCGTCGCGCGTCCATACGGGCAAGCCCGTGGCGTCGGTCGGCTCCAGCAATTCAAGCTGCACCTGCTTCAGCGCCACCTTGCGCGCGCGCGTGCGGCGTTGCGGTTCCGGCGCCGGCTCAGGCGCCTCGTGCGCTGGCGGCGGGCCGAAACCGGGCAAGTCGATGGTGGCGTTGTCTTTTTTATCTCTCATTTCTGAACCTCTGGTCCCTGGCCGCGAAAACATGGCGCCGGGGAGCGGGCAAAAAGCTGTCCGCGATGTGAATACTCTGTACGCTTCGTCCACAAAACAAAAGCCCGGCTACTGGAGTCGGGCTCATTGTTGGAACAACCGTCAGGAATACCTGTCCTGCGGATTTAAGTGCGGCACGCAGTGTATCACAGGCGTGCCGCATTGTGGGTGGCTTAGCGGAAGCTCAGAGCGCCCGTCAGGTCGCCCGGCGGCAGCGCACCGCGCGACGCAAACGCGTCGTTGCGCACCTTCAGGCCTTCAAGTAGCGGCAGGTCGTGCAGGCGCGTGATCAGGCGCAGGATCGACGTGGTGTCATAAAAACTGTGGTCGACGGCGCCTTTCTTCGCGTATTGCGAGACGACGATGGCGGGAATGCGCGTGCCCGGACCCCAGCGGTCGCCTTTCGGCGGCGCCACGTGGTCCCACCAGCCGCCGTTTTCATCAAAGGTGATCACGACGATCATGTCCTTCCACTGCGGCGATTCCTTCAAATGCTGGATGACGTTGGCCACGTGCTGGTCGCCCGATTCAATATCGGAATAGCCGGCGTGCAGGTTCAGATTGCCCTGCGGCTTGTAGAAGGTCACGGCTGGCAGCTTGCCCGCCACGGCGGCGGCGAGGAATTTGTTCGAGATCGGGCTGTCGCCTGTGCCGCCGTCGCGCAGGTGCTCGGCGCGCGCAGCCGTGCCGGGCGCGAACTGCTTGAAGTAGTTCAGTGGCTGGTGGTGGAACTGGAAGTTCGGCTTGCTGCCGCCGCCTTTTTGGTCAAGCGCCGCTTGCCAGCCGCCGCCATACCACGCCCAGCTGACGCCCTTGCGCGACAGCAGGTCGCCGATGGTGTCATAGGTTTGCGGCGGCAGGGTGTTGGCGTCGGCCGGGTCGGCATGCAGCGGGTCGCCGTCGAAGGCGGGGCGGATGTAGCTCGGCTGATATGGCGGTGCCATGGTGTTGACGGCATAGCCGTCCGGCGTGATGGCGCCGTCGTTCACATATTTCGGCTTGCCGTCCAGCGCGGAGGCGGGGCAGTCGGGCGAGATCGCCAGGCGCACGCCTTGCGGGCCGTCGGACAGCACGGCGATCTTTTTCTTCGCCGCCGTTTCGGATGCATTGAAATATTCGTTGGCGCGGCCCGTGACGAGGAACTGGTGGTTCATGTAGGAGCCGCCGAAGGCCGCCATGAAGAAGTTGTCGCACAGCGTGTACTGCTCGGCGATTTGCCACAGGTTCAGGTTTTTCGACGTTTCGCCGTAGTGGCCCATCACCAGGCCGCCGCTGTCGGCCCATGCGGCAAAGCCGTCGTTCTTGCCGCCGTTGATCTGCATCTGGTTGTTATAGAAGCGGTGCACGAGGTCGCGCGTGATGATGCTCTCGGGCAGGGGTTTGCCGGCCGCGTCGCTCAATTTGTAGGGCGCGTTGGGCAGGCCGGAAATCTGGTCTTCCTTGATCAGGTAATCGGTGCCGCCGATATTTTGCTGGTTCGGCACGAGGCCGCCCCAGATCTTCGGCAGGGTGGCCAGCGGCTTGCCGTCGCGGTCCAGCTGCTGCGCCTGTTCGGCCGTGACGGCGGACAGGGGCGCGCTGGTACCGGGGAAGTTGGCGAACAGGTTGTTGAAGCTGCGGTTTTCCAGGTAGATCACGACCACGTTCTTGACGTGCGCCTTGAGTTTCGCGTCGAGCGAACCCTTGGCGATGGTCTTTTTGGCGGGCGCGGCGTCGGCCAGCGCCGGCAGGCTGGCGGCCAGGCCGACTGCGGAAGCAGCCTGGAAAATGCGCCGGCGCGAGGGATTGGCGGGTTGGTCGGCCGGATCGGCTGGCAGGGCGGGGGCGAGGTCCTTCACACATTCTCCTTGGGTGTCTCTATGGGCACGGGCGTTGGCGGCAATGGCCGGCAACGCCCGTGAAGCGGGAAAATTGTATCACCGGCCCTGCGCCGGTGTGAAATGCTAGAACTGGTAACGCACGCTCAACGCCACCTTGCGCGCCGGACCATACATGCCCGAGTACCACCAGTCCGACACGGAAGCCGTGTATTTTTTGTCGAACAGATTGGCCACGTTGACGGTGGCAGACAGCTTGTCGTTGACGTCGTAGCGCGCCATCAGGCTGGCCACCGAGTACGCCTTCTGTTCCCAGTGCAGGGTACTGTTGATCTGCCACGCGTCGATGTCCGAATACACGCGGCTTTGCCAGTTCACGCCGCCGCCCACCGTCAGGCGATGCAGGTCGCCGGGCAGGCGGTAGGTGGTCCACAGTTTCACCAGGTGGCGCGGGAAGGTGGTCAGGATGGCCTTGCCGGCATTGTTTTCCGTCTGGCTGTACGACCACGATGCCGAAATATTCCAGTCCGGCGTGATGGCGCCCGTCGCTTCCACGTCCACGCCCTGGGTCTTGGCGCCCTTGATGGCGCGGTTGGCAGGATTGTTCGTGCCAGGCACGGTGTAGCCGGGGTCCGATTCGGACAGATTGCTCTGGCGGATCTGGTACAGCGCGGCAGAGGTGTTCAGGCGGCCATCGAGCCAGCCGCTCTTGACGCCCGCTTCAAAGGTCTTGCCCTCGCGCGGCGCCAGCAGCTTGCCGTAGCGGTCTTGCGATGCTTGCGGCTGGTAGATGGTGGAGTAGCTGGCGTAGGCGCTGTGCGTGCCGTCGATATCGAATACGAGGCCGCCATACGGCGTGAAGACACGGCTCTCCGAGGCGGGGGACGCGCTGTAAAAATTGACGGAAGGCGCGTCCGAGATGTAGTTCTCGCTGTAGCGCAGCACCTTGGCGCCGGCGATCAGTTTCAGGCGTTCGGAGAGGTTGAAGCGGCTGGCCGCGTAGGCACTGGCCTGGCGGCGCGTGCTGTCGTAGATGACGGTGGTACCGCCAAACACGGGTGTTGCCGTGCGATTCCAGCTGTACAGGTTGACGGGCGTGTTTTCGACGCCTCTGTCGAAACGGCCATCGGTCGTGCTTTGAAATTCGCTGTAGTCCATGCCCAGCACCAGCTCGTGCTGGCGGCCGAATGCGCTGAACGGCCCGCGCACATTGACGTCCACGCTGTTGACCTGAAGCTGGTAGTCGCGGTAGTCGGCGTTCAAGCTCAGGCCATCGCCCGTGGCCTGGTCGGGAAAGCCGCCACTCACGCTCAGGTAGACGGCGCGTTCTTCCTGCGACGATTGCACGCGGTTGGCCGAGATTTTCAGCTTCCAATCGTTGGCCAGCGCGTGCTCCACGGTGGCGAAGAGGTCGGTCGAATTGGTGTCGAAGCGGTTCGACTTGGCGGCCGGGCTGAAAGAGCGTGGCAGGTCCGTCATGACGCCATTGCTGTAGAACAGGGGGAAGCCCAGGTAGGACAAGGATCCGTGCGAGCGCTTGCGCTGGTGCGTGACGCCGGCCGTCAGCTTCGTGTCGCGTGACAGATCCGCTTCGACCACGCCGTAGACCACTTTCTTGTTGCGGCTGTAGCCGTCGATGATGCTGTCGCCTTCTTCGTACACCGTCACCAGGCGGCCGCGCACGGTGCCAGTCTCGTTCAGCGGACCCGAGACGTCGGCCATGGCGCGCCGCTCATCGTAGGAAGCCAGCTCGCCCTCGACCGAGGCCTGGAACTGCGCCGTCGGCTTCTTGCGCACCATGTTGATGGCGCCCGAGGCATCGCCCGCGCCCGTCATCAGGCCCGAGGCGCCGCGCAGCACTTCGATGCGGTCGTACAGCGCCATGTCGGCCAGGCTTTGCGACGGTATCGCATTGAGGCCCAGGTTTTCCGAATGCGTGCTGACGCCATCGAGCTGGTAATTGGTGATCGAATAGCCGCGCGAAGTAAAGCCCGTGCGTTCGCTGCCCAGCGAGAACAGGGTGATGCCCGGCGTCTGCGCCATCACTTGCGCGATCGTGTTCAAGCCCTGGTCCTGCATGCGCTGCTGCGTGATGACGCTGACCGACTGCGGCGTTTCCCTGATCGACAGACCCAGCGGCGTGGCCGTGGCGATCGGCAGGGTGGAAACATACGCGCCCGAGCCTTCCGTCGCATCCTGCTGCGCCTTGACCGACACTTCCGGCATCATCGCCATCGCTTCGCCACCCGCCGCCGCATCGGCCGGGCGCAGCACATAGCTGCCGTTGGCACTGCGCTCGGCCTTCAGGCCCGTGCCGCGCAGCACGCCGTTCAGGGCGGCCAGCACGTCGTGGCGGCCGCTCAAGCCGGCCGACGTCTTGCCGCGCGTCTGCTCCGGCGTGAAGCTGAGGATGACACGCGACTGGCTGGCGACCTGGCGCAGCGCGGTGGCCAGGTCGCCGGCGGGCACCTGAAAGTCGAGCGTGGCAGTGGCCGCCGCCGCGCTTTCCTGCGCCAGGGCTGGCGCCTGGACGTTCAGCAGCAGGGCCGAACCGATGAAGACGAGCTCGATGGCATACGCCATGGGTTTGATACGCGGCTTGGAATGAATGGCAGGAGACATGGTTACCTTGTGTTGTAGTCGTCAAAAAGAACGTTGCCTACACAGGTCACGCGAGAATCGAAAGCGGGTACTTTTTTTTGCGCCAGCGTCAAAATATATTTTCAGCGCGGCTGGCGCACCTCGACCTGCACCCAGTAGCGCGTGCGCAGGCGTACGTCCACGGGCAGGGAATCGGGCAGCGACAGCAGCACGGCATCCAGGTCGGCCAGCGGGAAGACGCCGGAGATGCGCAGGCCGGCGACGGCGTCGTCGCAGCCCAGCAAGCCGTGGCGGTAGCGGCTCAGTTCATGCAGGAAGTCGCGCAGCGGCATGGCGTCGGCCAGCAGCAAGCCCTGGCGCCAGGCCCAGACATCGGGCGAGACGGCGTGCGCGGGCAAGGTATTCTGCGCCGTCATGCCGCCGCCCTGGCCCGCGCGGAGCACCGGGCTGGCGTTGCCATGGCGCGGCATCAGCCGCACGGCGCCTTCCTCGACGGCGACCAGGGTGCTGCCATCAGCCTGGCGCACCGAGTAGCGCGTGCCCAGCGCCTGTGCGTGGCCTTGCGCCGTTTCGACGAGGAAGGGGCGGTAGGGCATGCCCGTTTCGCGGGCCGTGGCGATGAACACTTCGCCCTGCACCAGTTGCAGCAGGCGTTGCGTACCTGTGTAGCGTATGTTGACGGCGCTGCCGCTGTTCAGGTGCAGACGGCTGCCGTCGGGCAGGGCCAGCTCGCGGCGTTCGCCCACGCCGGTGGACAGGTCGGCCAGCGCGGCACGGGCCATGTCGGGCGCGTATTCCGAGCGCGCGCCGAACCAGCCCGTGAGGCCGATGGCCGATACCCACGCCAGCAACTGCAGGCTGCGGCGGCGCGAGATGGTCGAGGCAGGGCGGGAGCGCTGTGTCAACGCCGTGCGGCTGGCCTGCGCATCGAGTTCGCGCAAGCCGCCGCTGACGCTTTCGATGTGTTTCCACGCCCGTTCATGGTCGGGGTGCGCCTGGCGCCACTGCTGCCAGGCCGTTTTTTCCGCCGGCGTCGTTTCGCCGCTCATCAGGGTGGCCAGCCATTCTGCTGCCTGCATGGCGATGGCCAGGTCGATGGGCTGGCCCTGTGCGTAGACGGTGGCGCCGCGCATGTCAGGAGGCGGCAAAATCGGGCACGGCAAAAAAGCACAGCAGGTTGGCCTTGCTCAGGTATTTTTTGACGGAATGCGTGGTGGTGCCCAGTTCGGCGGCGATCTCGGCGTAGGTCATGCCGTCCAGGTGGGCCAGCAGGAAGGCGGCCCTGGCCTTGGCGGACAGCTGGTCCAGCGCGCGGTCGACCAGCTGCAGCGATTCGAGCAGGATGGACATCGCTTCCGGCGACGGTGTGCACGCTTGCGGCTGGTGCAGCAGGGCGTCGAGATAGGCCCGTTCGAGCGCTTCGCGCCGGCAGTGGTTGGCCAGCAGGCGCTTGGCGATGGTGGCCAGGAAGGGGCGCGGTTGCGCGATCCCGGCACTGCTGCGCGCAACGAAAATCTTGATGAAGGTATCCTGCGCCAGGTCGCCGGCCAGCCCCGCATCGTGCAGGCGGCGCTTCAGCCAGTGCAGCAGCCAGGAATGGTGCTCGGCATACAGGGTCTGGAAGTCGGATGGCGGGGAAGGGGCGGACAGCATGCGAAGAGGGTGGGATAGCTTAATCTAAATGAGAATTGTTCTCATAATAACGCAGCGGCGTGCGCCAGGCAATCAGGAAAACGCGGCGTTGCTGAAATGCGACTGCGCGCCCGGGCCACGCGCGGTGCCGGATTTGCGCCTGCGCACGGCAGATGTAAAAGTTTCCTTTGCGCAAGCTTTCATGTGAGAAAATGCGGCTTGTCGATGTGGCGCGGAGCGGAGCGAAAAATGATGTGGATGGTTGGCGGTGCCCTGGTTCTATTGGTCGCCAGATTTTTATGGCTGGCCTATTTTCATCGGGTCAACGCGATGTCGCGTCAGGCGGAATTGATGAACTGGCTCGATATCGGCCGGGTGTCGAACCCCGATGGCGGCAAGGATATTCTGTTGGCGAGAAACGAGCGCGGCGCCAGGATAGACTGGCGCACGGGCGAAGTCTGGCTGATGAATCCAAAGGTGGCCGAGCCGTTTGCCGATTTCCTCGCCGTCGAGCGCTGGCTGACGATGCGCGACATGCCGGCGGCGGGCAAGCCGGCCGCAGCTACGCCTGCGTCAGTGGAGCCGGAACCGGAAGCGGCACCGGACGCCGGACCCGTGCGCGATACCTTGCCGGCATTCCAGCAAAAAGTCGATGCCTGCCTGGCCAAGGCCGAAGGCGGTCAGGAATTGCTGGAAACCAAGCAGGCGTTCGAGGCGGGCAGCGAGCCCTATCTCGAGGCGTCGACGGAACTGAGCAAGACGGCGCTCGAGCTCGAAGTGTCGCCAGCCATGGTGGCCACGTTTCATATCAGCGCCTTTGCCGCCCTGTCCGAAACGGCGGGCGCCGACAAGCTGGAACGCGTAGCGGCCAGCCTGCACGCGGCGGCCAGGCAGATCAGGGCCAGCGTCGCCGTATAAAAAGCGGGCCTGACCCGGAATGATAAAAACCGCTGACTCCCTTGCAGGAATCAGCGATTTTTATGTGTTGGTTGCGGGGACAGGATTTGAACCTGTGACCTTCGGGTTATGAGCCCGACGAGCTGCCAGACTGCTCCACCCCGCAGGCGAATTATATACCAGTTTGCTGCGCTGCGGGAATGATCTTCGGCATGCCTGCCGCACCGCTTACTTTTGCTTGAAAACCGTGGCCGTTCCCTGGCGAGCAAACGGCGTGCCCATATGGACTTTCTTGCCACGCAGTTCGTATGGCAGGAAGGTGATGATCGAATAGCCATCGCGATGGTCGAGCGCCACGGCTATCGCATCCGATTGTTTGCCGGACGAGGGCAGGGGGACTGTAGCGTCATATGCGAGGGCTGTTGTCTTGTATTCGCCATCGGCGGCGCCTTGCACAAGGGCTTCCTGTAACAGCTTGATCATGTCGGCCGGCAGTAGCGACATCGCAGCTGTGCTTGCGGGCATGAGGACGAATTTGTCGGTCTGCTTCAGGGCCGCGCCCAGCGGGAGGAAATGGCCTTGCTTCTCAAGTTGCAGCTTGGCCAAAGGAACGATGAACTCTTGCAGATATTCGACATCTCGCTGCGCCTGGGACTGGGCTTGTGCCGTGGCGGAAAAGCACAGGACGGCAAGCAGGGTAACAGTGTGGCATAATTTCAAGGTGTGGCCCTTGTACATTTAAAGTATGAATTTAACATGACTGTACAGAATGGACCAGAATGAAAAAGCCGCTGATCCCTTTGCAAGAATCAGCGGCTTTTTATATATCTGGTTGCGGGGACAGGATTTGAACCTGTGACCTTCGGGTTATGAGCCCGACGAGCTGCCAGACTGCTCCACCCCGCAGGCGAATTATAGCGGGGTTTGCTGCAATGCGCAATGGCCGGGTTTCAGACCCTCGATTACGCCGCCGCCAGGCGCCACAGCGACGTGACTTCCTTCGAACGGGCCGCATGCAGGCTGTCGGTGGCGTCCTGCGCGCGCGGGTGCGTGGGTTTCACGTCCAGGCGGTCGATGACTTTCAAGCCCGCCTGTTGTATCCATTCGAGCAATTGCGCGCGCGGGCGCAAGCCCAGGTGCTCGGCCAGGTCCGACAGGATCAGCCAGCCTTCGCCGTTTGGCTCCAGGTGGTCGGCCAGGCCGGCGAGGAAGCCGCGCAGCATGCGGCTATCCGGATCGTAGACGGCGTATTCGATCGGCGAGCTTGGACGGGCCGGCAGCCATGGCGGATTGCACACGACGAGCGGCGCGCGGCCCGCAGGGAACAGATCGGCCTGCACCACGTCGACCTTGTCGGCCACATCGAGGCGGACCAGGTTTTCGCGCGCGCAGGACAGGGCGCGCGGGTCCTGGTCGGTGGCGACGATGCGGGCGACGCCGCGCTGCGCCAGTACGGCGGCCAGCACGCCCGTGCCGGTGCCGATATCGAAGGCCAGGCTGGCGCGCGCGGGCAGCGGCGCTTCCGCCACCAGGCCCACGTATTCGCCGCGGATCGGCGCGAACACGCCGTAGTGCGGATGGATGCGCTGGCCCAAGGCCGGCAGTTCCACGCCCGTGCGGCGCCATTCGTGCGCGCCGATCAGGCCCAGCAGTTCGCGCAAGGAGGCGATAAACGGCTCTTCGCCACGGCCATACGCTTCATTGCACGCCAGTTTCACGTCCGGCGCGCGGCGCAGCGGGATCGTGTAGTCGGCATCAAAAGGCAGCAGCAGCATGGCCAGGGTGCGGGCGCGCTGCGACTGGGCCTGGCGGTGCAGATGGAACGCTTCCGTGGCGGTCGGTTCCGGCTTGGCCAGCTTGGCGGCCTTGGCCTTCTTGCTTGGCTTGTCGTTCTTGTGGTCGGCGCGCCGTGCCAGCGCCTGCAGCAGCTGGCGCGCGTTCTGGAAGTCGCCGCGCCACAGCATGGCCGTGCCTTCGCAGGCCAGGCGGTAAGCCTGGTCGGCCGTCGTGCGGTCATCGGCGATGACGACGCGCTTGGGCGGTGGCATGCCGCTTTCCGAGCGCCAGCGGGCCGCGTGTTCGGCGCCGTTTTCGCTCCAGTGGATATGCGGATGAACGGTAGGTGAAGAAGTGTCGGACATGGGATTCAATCGATAGAAGGGGGCGCGCGGCATGGTCGCCTGCGCAGGCCGTCTTCCATTATACGTTGCTGGCCGTGCCGTCTGTGCTGCTGGCACTGTCCGTGCCATAGGCGAGTGCCAGCGCGCGGGCGCGCGCCTGCTCTTCCGGCGTGACTTCCACGGTTTTCTTGCCGGCGTCGACCGCTGCGTCCGGCTGCACCAGCTTGAGCAAGCGCAAGCTCAGGCTGCCCGCCAGGTCGCCATCGTTGCCGCTGGCGCTGGCGCCATCGGAGATGCCCTGATAGAGATTGCTTTGCAATTGCTGGCCCAGCAGCTTGAACAGATCGTGCAGATTGCCGCCGAAATGCGTGTCGGGCAACTGTTTGGCGGGCAGGACGCCGTCATCGGATGCCGGGGCTTTCGGCGTTTCATTTTGCGTTTGCTCAAGCACGCCCGCGCTGATATTCGATTGATATTGCACTTCCACTTCGAAGTCGAAGGTCTGGCCGTCGGCCGTCGTGATTTTGCCCTTGTCGATGAAATGCGCGTTTTCATCGAGGCTGAAGGCGGCCGCGCGGCTGCTGCCATTGGGGCCCGAGACGCTGGCGCTGCCGCTGCTGAAACTGGCTCCCGCCTGCAGGTCGACGGAATCGAAGGCAACAGTGGCGCCGTCGCCGAACAGCTGGCGCGTCATGTTGCTCAAAAAATCCTGCGCCACGTCGACGGTGGCGTTGCCCAGCGCATCGGTCCGTTGCGACAGCCCCTTGGCCGACAGGTCCAGGCCATTCTTCGACAGGGCCACGACGTCTTGCGCCGTGCGCTGCATCAGCGGTGAGCCGGCCAGGCCCGTGGCGCCGTTGCCCGTGCGGGACGGCTGCTGGCCAGCCAGCGTATTCGAGGCGGGTTGACGGCTGGCAAGGGCGGGAAGCTGGGACATGGTCGGTTCAAATGGGGAAGATATGCGAATTAACGGCAATATCTTCCCATTCTTTAACCATTAGTGGTGGTGCGACCAGCTACCGTCCGCCGACTCCAGGTAGGACTTGACGGCATCGGCCTGGCCCGTGGCGTGGCGCTTGAGTTCGCCGCATGCGCAAATGCCCTGGTATGGCTGGATATGCGAGCAGGCGGAGACTTTTTGCAGGTAGACCTGCATGGATTTGTGACATTTGACGCACTTGAAGGTGAGGCTGCGGGCGGCTTTCATGGGCTTCCTTGAACTGTTGCGGGGCATACGGGAACATATGCGAAGGGCGGGATTTTACCCCACTCCGCCTGCTGTTACATACTGTTGCAACTGCGCCACGCGGAAGTCAACTGAATCAGGTCTATCACGTTGAGACAGTACGGAGGCCATCTGGTATCCATTGAACGAGGTAGCACCATGGACAAGCATGACAAGGAAAAGCCTGCACAGCCCGCCAAGGAGCTGGTCAGAAAATGGCTGAAAGCGGAGCTGGAACAGCGCCGGCCGCCGCCCGACCCCGAGCAGATCCGCCGCGAGCTGGGCTGGGATATGCTCAGATTGTGCCGGGAGCCGGCCAGCCGTTAGCGAGCTAACGTACCGTCACCACGCTCTTACCGCCGGACCCCGGCTGCACGAGGATGCGGGTGGCGATGCGCTCCGTCATTTCCTGTACGTGCGAGATGACGCCCACCTTGCGGCCCATCGCTTGCAAGCCGTCGAGCGCATCCATGGCCACGCGCAGGGTTTCCGTGTCCAGGCTGCCGAAGCCCTCGTCGATGAACAGCGATTCCACGCGCACGCGGTTCGATGACAGCGAGGCCAGGCCCAGCGCCAGGGCCAGCGAGACGAGGAACGATTCGCCGCCCGACAGCGAGTGCACGGAGCGCAGCTCGCCGCCCATGTCCTGGTCGCGCACCATCAGGCCCAGCGACGGATTGTTCGGGTTGTCGATGCGTTCCAGCTGGTAGCGGCGCGCCAGGTGGTTCAGGTGCGCGTTGGCATAGCCGAGCAGCACTTCCAGGGTGAATTGCTGCGCGTAGTTACGGAATTTCTTGCCGTCGGCCGAGCCGATCAGCTCATTCAGGCTGGCCCAGCGCCGCTCGATGACGGCTTGCGCCTCGATTTGCGCCAGCATCGCTTGCGCGCTGTGGCGCCGGGCGTCGTCCTGCGCGATGGCCAGGCGCAAGCGCGTTGCTTCCTCGTTGGCGGCCTGGCGTTCCTGCAGCAGGGCGCCGAGCGCCGCTTGCAGCGTGGCCACGTCCATTTCCAGCGCTTCGGGCGGCTGCTGCACGTGCGCTGCCAGCTGCTGCCGCCGTTCGGCCAGCACGGAAACGGCCGCCGTGTGGCGGTCGGCGATCACTTGCAGGGCGTCGCGTTCGGCGCGCATGGCGTCCGGCGCGATGGCCAGGCGCGCGCGCAAGCCGGCCATGTCGGCGGGCGCGTGGGCCGGATGGGCTTCCTGGAACTGGCGCAGCCAGTCGTGCAGGGCGGCGGCGGCGCCGTGTTCCTGTTCCCGCAAGGCGGCCAGGCGCTGCGATAGCTGCGCGCACGCTTCGTCGAGGCGTGTGCGCTGCTGGCTGGCTGATTGCGCTGCCGTTTGCTGCTGCGCCAGCTGTTCTTTGGCCCGTGCGATGGCGCCCGCCAGCGCGCGCTCGACCTCGGCCACGCTCTGGCCCTGCCATAGCGCGTTGCGCTGCGCTTGCAGCGCCGTGCGTTGTTTGTCTGCGGCGGCAAAGGCGGCATGGGCTTCCTGCGCCGTGTGCTGCGCCTTGCCGGCGGCCAGCAGCGCCGCTTCCAGTTGCGCGGCCAGGGTCGCCAGTGCGTGGCCGCGCTTGTCCTGGTCCGCCTGCTGCTTCAGCCATTGCCGGCTTTCCGATTCACGCGCCGCGCGGAAGTCGGCCGGGCCGGCGCGCCAGCTGTCTTTCCAGTCCTCGGCGCCGTCGGCGTCGGCAAAGGCGCCATCGAGCTGCGCCAGCAAGGCATCGAGCGCGGCGCGCGCCGTCTCGCCCTTGTCTGCGTTGCCCGCTTGCTGCGCCTGCAGCTGGGCCAGCCGCGCTTGCGCCTCGGCGACGGCGCTGGTGCAGCGCGCGTGCTCGCTGGACGCCAGTTCGTGCGCCGCCTGCGCCTGCTCGCGCCGCGCACCGGCCTGGCGCAGCACCGCCTCCTGCTGCGCCAGCGCCTGCAAGCCTGCCGCAGTGGCCGCCAGCTGCTGCGTGAACCAGTCCGCGCGCTGGTCTTCCTGCGGCAGCTGCAGGGTGTCCGCATGCGGCTGCCATTGCGCATTCAGGCCGACGATGATGGACGGCAATGCAGATAGTTCTTCCGCCGTTTGCGCCTGTTCGCGCATATGGGCGGCCAGTGCCGCCTTGTGCGTGGCCAGCCGTTCCAGATTGCCGCGCGCCTGCGTGCGGCAGGCCAGCACGTCATCCTGCAAGCTGGCCAGCATCGCCTGCAGGGCGTCGTCGGCGTGGTTGTACGGGTGTTCCAGCGCGCCGCAGACGGGGCAGGGCAGGTCATCCTGCAAATTGGCCCGCAGCTGCTCGACGCTGGCCGCGCATGCCGCTTCGGCGCCCTTCAAGGACTTTTCCGCCTGCGCCAGGCGCGCTTCCAGCAGCGCCGTTTGCGCCGCTTCCGCCGCCAGTGCCGTGCTTTCCGTTTGCGCGGCCTGCGCCAGCTGGGCCGCCTTCGCTTGCCAGTGCGCCAGCGCCTGCTGCTGGCGTGCCAGTTCGCTCCAGGTTTTTTCCGCGCTGCTCAAGATGCGCGCGTGCGCCTCCAGTTGGCCGCGCTGTTCCTGCAGCCCCTGGCCGTCGATGGCTTGCACGGCCGCCAGTGCCTCGCGCCGTTCGGCATCGCGCAGCGCCAGCGCGGCAGCGGCGCTGGCCAGCGCTGCTTGTGCCGCCTGTGTGGTGTCAAGGGCCTGGCGCACCTGCCGCGCCGATGCGGCCATGCTGGCGTCGGCCGCATCGGCTTGCGCGGCCGCTTGCCCGGCCTGGACAAACAATTGATCCCACAACTGCCACGATTGCGCCAGCGCCTGCCACTGCTGGTGCGATGCCAGCCACTGGCTGCCCGCTTCCTGTTCCGCCTGCGCGGTCTGCTGGCGCTGCTGCAGCGACAGCAGCGCGGCGCGCGCCGCCTCGTTGGCCTGGTCAGCACCTTGCGCCGCTTGCTTTGCCTGCTCATGCGCGGGCAAGTGTGCTGCAATGCCGGCATCGAGCGCCTTGGCCTGGTCGAGCAGGGGCGCCGCATCGCGCTGCGCCGCTTCCTTGGCCAGCAAGTCCGCTGCCGCCAGCTGCAGGGCTTGCGCCAGTTGCGCTTCGCTGGCCACGGCCTGCGCCGCCTGCGCGCGTGACACCTCCAGCGCGGCGCCCGTGCTGGCGATGTCGTTCGCCAGACGCGCCACGTCGTCGATCAGGGGCCGTGCCGGCTGCAGCAATTCCCACTGCGCCAGCGCCGCACGGCGTTCTTCGGCGGCGGCCCGTTCTGCATCCGCGCTGTCCAGTACTTGCTGCGCGGACGCCACCTGGGCTTGCAGCTTGTGCGTTTCCTGATGCCAGCGCTGCTGCAGTTCCAGCACGGCCTTGCGCAAGTCGATGGTGTGCAGGGCGGTGTCGGCCGCGTTGCACAGCGCTTCGGTCTCCGCCCGTTCTTCCGGCGACAGGGGCCGCTGGTCGGCCAGTTTTTCGCCCAGGCGTTCGAGGACCTGCTTTTCCTTTTTCGCCCGCTCGAAGGCGCGCATGGAAATGTCGGTATAGATGCTGCTGCCCGTCAGGGTTTCCAGCAACTCTCCCCGTTCATTGTCTTCCGTCTTGAGGAAGGTGGAAAACTCGTTCTGCGCCAGCAGCACGGCGCGCGTAAACTGGTCGAACGACAGGCCGATGCGCTTTTCGATCTCTTCCTTGACTTCCGTCTTGGTGCCGCCGATGGGCTGCAGCGCGGGCAGCTGGTGCAAGCTCATGGCGGTAGCCTGCAGCGCGCCTTCCGCCTTGGTGCGCGAGCGGCGCACGCTCCAGCGCGCGCGGTAACTGGCGCCATCGTTGCCGACGAAGTCCACTTGCGCGTAACCGTCAGGCGTGCCGCGGCGCAGCAGGGTGCGCGTATCCTGAGCGTTGACGGTTTCCTTGCCCACGTCGGGCAGGGCGCTGCCCCGTCCCAGCACTTTCAGCAAACGCGGCGTGGCGTCGTACAGGGCCAGGCACAAGGCGTCGAGCAAGGTGCTCTTGCCCGCGCCCGTGGGGCCGCTGATGGCGAACAGGCCGGAAGACGCCAGCGGCTCCTGCTGGAAGTCGACTTCAAATTCGCCGGCCAGCGAGGCCAGGTTCTTGCCGCTGATTTTCAGTATTTTCATGGTTCTTCAGTTGCGCTCACGCGCCGGGCAGCAGCAGTTCGGCCAGGGCCGACAGTTGTTCGGGTGGTGCTTCCTTGCCGTATTTTTGCAGGTACAGGCGGCGGAAGATGTCGTCGGGCTGCAGCTGGGCCAACTGGTCTAGCGTCAGGTTCTCGGGCGCGCTGCTGCGCGCGGCGCTCGATGTTTCGATCTTCGCCAGGCGCACGGGCTTGCCGTCGAGCGCCGTTTCGATGCGCGTGCGCAGGCCCGGTTCCGGTGCATCGAGACGCACGCGCACTTCCAGGAAGGGCTGCGCTTCAGGTGGCGCGGCGGGCACGTCGAGGGCGGCCAGCTGCGCCAGTACTTCGTTGATGGGCGCCGGCGTGGCGGGCACGCGCAGCAAGGGCACGGCGCGCGGCACTTCGATGGCGCGCACGGATTGCAGCGCTTCGCCGTCGATATCGAGGCACAGCACCTGGTGGCGGTAGTGTACTTCGGCGAACGACAGGGGAATCGGGCTGCCGCAGTAGCGGATGTGATCGTGCCCACCCACGGCCTGCGCCTTGTGCAAATGGCCCAGCGCCGCATAGGCGATGGACGTATCGAAGATACCCGAAGGCAGCATTTCCGTGCCGCCGATGACGATGCGCCGTTCGGAGTCGTTCGACATTTCGCCGCCCACCATGTGGCAGTGGCCCATGGCGACGATGGCTTGCCCGGGCTGGCGGCGCGCCAGCGCCAGGTCCGCCAACTGGCGGTACAGCAGGGCGATGCCGCCCAGATAGGCGTCCTGCGTGTCGCCGGCCGGCAGTTTCGGCACGTCGCCGGGGCGCAAAAAAGGCACGGCCAGGCACCAGGCCTGCACTTGCCCATCGCCGCCGGCGAGCGGCAGCAGCAGGCGTTCCAGGTCGATATTGCCTGCCTCGTCGCGCAGCAAATGGCCGATTACGTGGGTGCCATGCGCGGCCAGCAGGGGGCCGGGCGCTTCGAGCCGTCCCGCCGAATCGTGGTTGCCGGCGACGACGACCAGCTGCAGCGCGGGCAGGCGCGCGCGCGCCTGCTGCAGGAAGACATATAACTGCTTTTGCGAGGCGGCCGACGGGTTGGCGTTGTCGAATACGTCGCCCGCCACCAGCAGCACGTCGGCCTGTTCGGCAACGAGCGTGTCGAGCAGCCAGTCGAGGAAGCGCTGGTGTTCGTAGCCCCTTTCAAAATTGTGCAGGGTCTGGCCCAGATGCCAGTCGGAAGTGTGCAGCAGGCGCATGGTGTGGCAACGGTAGGGAGGACAGGCGCCAATATAGCAGGAATGATAGGGGTCAGACCCGTTGGGTCTGACCCCAGCCTTCAGTTGGGCTTGCTCTCAGCCATCAAGCCGTCAAGGCGCCAGCTCTGTATGTATTGCGCCCATCCTGCTTGGCCTTGTACAGCAGCACGTCGGCGCGCTGCAGCAGCACGGCGGGGGAAATGTCTTCGTCGCGGTAGAAGGCCAGGCCGATGCTGGCCGAAATGCGCACGGTGATGCCATCGAGTTCAAATGGCTGCTGCATGGCGGCGACGATTTTTTCCGCCAGCACGGCCGCGTCTTCTGGCCGGGTGATCTGTTCCATGATGATGGTGAATTCGTCGCCGCCCAGGCGGGCGATGATGTCGGTGGCGCGCATGGTGTGCGTCAGGCGCTGCGCGAAGGCGCGCAGCAGGGCGTCGCCGGTGCCGTGGCCGTGCGTGTCGTTGACGGGCTTGAAGCGGTCGATATCCATGTACATGACGGCCATCAGGTGTTGCTGCTGGCGGCTCGCGTGCATGGCGTCGCTGAGTTTTTGCTGGAAGCCGGCGCGGTTCGACAATCCCGTCAGCGCATCGACCTGGGCCAGCTTCAGCAGGCGCTGTTTTTCGCGCTTTTGCACGGTGATATCCTGGCGCATCACGTGAAAGCCTACCACCTGCAGCTTGTCTTCGCCGATTTGCGGGATGTAGATCACTTCCATACAGCGCTCGATGCCTTCCTTCTCGTCTTCTTCCTCGAAGCTCAAGGTTTCGCCGGCCAGCACTCGTTCGATATACGGCGCCACGGTGCGGTAGCGCGCCTCGCCCACCGTGTCGCGCACGCGCTTGCCCAGCGCCTGGCGGCCCGTCAGGCCGAATTCGCGTTCATAGGCGATGTTCAGGAAGCGGTAGACCTGGTCGGCGTCGATGTAGGCGATCATGGCCGGCAAGGTGTCGGCGATGGTGCGCAGGCGCGCTTCGCTTTCCAGCAGCGCCACTTCCGATTCGCGCAAGGTGGTAATGTCGTCCAGGGTTCCCACGTAGCCTTCGATCTTTCCGTCGATGAGGATGGGGGCAATTTTGACGGATACCCACACCAGCCGGCCGTCGCGCTGCAGGCAGCGCAGGGTCGACTGGAATGGCGCATGGCTGCGCGTGAGCTGTTCCAGCGCCACGTGCATCAGCGGATAGTCGTCCGGATGCAGGGCGCTGGTCCAGCCGGCACCCAGGGCGGCCGCGCGGGGCAGGCCCGTGATCGATTCGAAGGTGCGGTTGACGTAGGTGCAGCGGCGCTGGCGGTCCAGGCGCACGAGCCCCAGCGGCGAGGCGTCGTTGACGGCGGCCAGCTCGGCCTGTTTCTGGCGCAGTTCCAGTTCCTGCTGGCGGCGCTGCGAGATATCCTCGGCGATGCACAGGATGTGTTCGATCTGCTGGCGCTCGTCGAACACGGGCACGGAGACGGCGCGCAGATAGCGCAGGCTGCCGTCCGCCAGGCGCAGCGGTTTTTCCGTATGGTCGATGACGCCGTGCTCGGCCAAGATGGCACGGTCGTCCTCGGCATCGTGCAGGCCGAAGTCGGGCGGGAATGCCTGGCAATCGGTCTTGCCGATGACGTCGGCGGCCAGGTGGCCGGTGATGTCCTCGGCCGCCTTGTTCCACACTTCCATCTGGCCGAAGTTTTCCGGCCGTGCGCTTTTCACGTAGACCAGCACGGGCAAATGGTCGATCAGCGACTGCAGGAAGCTGCGGTTGTCCTGCAGCGCCAGTTCGTCGTGCTTGCGCGCGCTGATGTCGCGCGAGGTCACGGCCACGCCGTCTGTGATCGGCACCACCTGGTGGCGCAGCCAGCGCGTGGCGCCCGAGGCCAAGGTCAGTTCGAATTCATCCTCCAGCGGCTGGCGCGTTTCCATCACCAGCACGAAGCGCTGGAAGAAACGCTCGCCGCGCAGCAGCGGCATGTGCGCCAGCACGCGCTGGCCCAGCAGTTCGGAGCGCGGCTTGCCCAGCATGTCGGCGGCCCGCTCATTGACGTCGGCGAAAATGAAGTCTTCCACCGGCTTGCCCTGGGCAGGGCGCCAGGCTTTCAGCAGCAGCACGGAGTCGAGGCTGCCGTGATGCGCCGCGCGCAGCAGCGCCTGCGTTTCCGTGGCCTGGCGGATGCTGCGGCGCAGGCGTGCGCTCTGGCGCATCAGCAGGGCCGTAAAGCCGGCAATGAGCACGGTGGCGGCGAGCAGCGCGCCCACATACAACAGGCGGCGGTGTTCGAAGCGGGCCAGGGCGGCGGCGCGGCTCACGCCCACCACGGCCAGCAGCGGGTAGCGCGGCAGCTCGCGGTAGCTGTAGATGCGCGGCGTCGCGTCGACGGGCGGCTCGATCAGCAGTTCCTCGGGGGCGTGCCGCGGCGGACCCGGCATGCGGAAGTCGATGCGGTCGCTGATGATCAATTGCTCGCCGATGCGCCCCACCGTCAGGCCGCTGTCGCGCGCCACCAGCATCAGCGCGCCATGCTCGTCGAGGTTCAGGCGGTCGTAGTCGTCGACAAAATACGTGGGGTCGACGTGGATGACGATGGCGCCGGCGAAGCGGCCCCGCGCATCGTTCAGGCGGCGCGCCAGGCGGATGGTCCAGCGCTTGCCGTCCGCGTCGAGCATCGGTGTGTCGACCAAAACCGTGTCGGATGCATTGGCGGCCAGCGCCCTGAAAAATGGCTGCGTAGCCAGCTTTTCCGGCAGATACGCGTGGGCGCTGTCGACCACATTGCCCTGCGCGTCGATGAGGGCGATCGGCAGTTCCAGCTTCGATGGCAGCACGCTGTCGAGCAGCCCCTGGCGGCGTGTGAATTCATTGAGGCGCAGGCCGCCGTCCGTTTCCTCGTATTTGAGCTTGAACAATTGCGTGGCATGGTCCGTCTGGCGCAGGGTGAAACTGGTATGGTCGGCCAGGGTACGCGCCAGCGACTGGCTGACGGCCACGGCGTCGCGCACGGCGCTGGCCCGCTCCTGGCCCACCTGATAGTAGACGGCCGCCCACAGCGCCAGCAGCAGCATGAGCGCGAACAGGGGCACCAGACTGATGCGGTACAGGCGGCGGGCAAGGCGTTGCAGGGGTCTCGTTATCGCTATCACGGGCGCTTGCAGGCTAGATTCATGGAAAAAGGGAGGGGCGGCGTGGCGCGCATGATAGCCGAAATCGGCTGCCTTGCGCATAAGCCCGTCGCCGCCACACCCATCGTCTGTTCGCGGTCTGTCGCTGGGCTTATTTTGCGTTAAATCAAGCATCTGTGGCACGGTGCATGCTAAAAAAACCGCCGCGGCGGTGATACGGGCCTGGGCCGTGGCAGAAAAAGTACAATTGCGCCCCCATCCTCATTAAAATGGATGCTTCCACCTTCCATATCGAAAGTTGTCATGCAGAGTAAAAAGCCCGACGCGGCAAGACTGGACAAGATCGTGGCCGAAGCGCGCCGCGCCGCCGACCAGCGCGAGAGCGGCTACCGCGAGCGCTCGCTGAAGATGTATCCGTGGGTATGCGGCCGCTGCATGCGCGAATTTACGCGTGCCAACGTGCAGCAGCTGACCGTGCATCACCGCGACCATAACCACGACAACAATCCGCCCGATGGCAGCAACTGGGAACTGCTGTGCCTGTATTGTCACGATAATGAACACTCGCGTTACCTGGAAGCGGACCGTGGCGCCGGCCTGCTGTCGGCCGAGGTGGCGCCAGCCACGCACAATCCGTTTGCCGCGCTGGCGGGCCTGATCAAGAAGAAGGACTGAGCGGGCTGCGCCGCTTCCCCATGCGCATCTTGCTGACCGAAGACGACCCGCAGCTGGGCCGCGCCACGCAGATCGGCCTGGAGCAGGGCGGCTACGCCGTCGACTGGGTCACGAGCGCCGAGCACGCGCACACGGCCGTGCGCCTGCACGACTATGGCTGCATCCTGCTCGACCTGGGCTTGCCCGGGCAGGACGGCATGCAGGCGCTGGGCGTGCTGCGCGATAACGGCTACAGCGGCGCCGTGCTGGTCGTCACGGCGCGCGACAAGGTGGGCGAACGCATCGCCGGCCTCGACGCGGGCGCCGACGACTTCATCGTGAAACCGTTCGACCTTGACGAACTGGCCGCGCGCATCCGCAGCGCCTGCCGCCGCGCCGCCGGCCGCCTGCGCGAAAACCTCGTGCACGGCGACCTGGTGCTCGATATCGCGGACCGGCAGGTGACGCAACGGGGCTTGCCCGTGACCCTGACGGTGAAGGAATTTCGCATCCTGCAACTGCTGCTGGAGCACGGCGGCCGGGTGCTGAGCCGGGAACAGCTGGAGAAAAACCTGTACAGCTGGGGCGGCGAGGTGGAAAGCAACGCCGTGCAAGTACATATCCACCACCTGCGCAAGAAGCTGGGGCGGGACTTGATACGCACCGTGCATGCGATCGGTTATTGCATCGACAAGCCCAAAGCGGCCTGACAAAGAAAACGGGCCGCCCTGAGGCAGCCCGTTGTGTTCTATGGCTGGTCAGCCATCAACTCATCAGAAATCGACGGTGGCCGACAGCCACAGACGGCGTCCGTCCAGGCTGTTGACATAGCGGTTGGCGTAGGTCAATGCCGGTGCGCGGTACGGCTGGTAGTCGATAAAGTCCTTGTTGAGCAGGTTGTACAC
>RCUH01001150.1_pt1 | contig 20968 bp, 19 predicted proteins | sample 2166191 | NCBI WGS metagenome assembly RCUH01 (sample SAMN09932848, study PRJNA488358) | compost metagenome | feature: garden; material: soil; isolation source: compost soil in an enriched community after 214 h of incubation | place: Germany: Experimental Botanical Garden Goettingen | collected...
CTCTAAAACAACGTCGTACTCGTAGCCTTTAGATAATAAATGACTGATAGTTTTGCTTCTTTTTTGGTAAGCCTTTAAGCCTTTTTTTGTAGCGTAATAATTTTCAAATATTCGAATAATCGTTTTTTCATAATCTGAAGAATCAATCTCATCCATACAATTCATAATCAACTTTTCAGTGATTCCCTTCATTTTAAGATTCATCTTGATCTTGTTCCTTCCCCAATGTTTGATGTAGAATTTTCCCCGGATGTAACTGCGTGTGAACCGCTCTTCATTCAGATAATTCTCTTTCATCAAATAAAGAAAAATCTCATCCTTGGCTTCTGGAATCAATAAGAAATCTCGCATCTTCTGCTCTACCTCAGCGTGACAACGGTCTTGGTAAACGCAATAGTTCACCAATTTCTGTTTGATCTCTTCGAAGGTGTAGGATTTTTTTTCCATTTTGTTCAAATATAAAAGTTGATGAAGGGCATAGATTTTTATTAAAAAAAGTTATTATTCACGTCATCATCACCAACCTCTTTTAAAATGACTAGGCTTTAAAAATGTTAAAAGAAAGATTATTGAAATAATTATTTGAAATCTCTCAAAATATCTTTGATATCTTCTTTGAAAAGTTCGGTTCCACTATGGCTAAGGTGATCGTCATCGAAATATAAAACATCTTTCTTAAAAGTTATTTTCACTTTATCATCTTGGTACAATTTAGTAAAAACATCATATAGAATAACATTAGAATTTGTTTGTTTCAAATTATTTAAATATACATTAGATTTTATAACATTATCTTGATTAACTTCTACTGTATTGAATCCATTAACTGGGCTTATTTTCAGATATGAAATAAACTGTCTGGTATTGACATCATTCATAACTGAAATTTGAGGAGGTTGATTTATTATTAGAATTTTGATATTTTTAAAATTCAAATAATCGATGAAATTTTCAAATTGTGCCTTATCTTTTGTTTTCAGATTTTCCCACCGGCAACTTATAACCAATAATTTTATTTTCCACTTAGTCATATTATTAATAATCGACTTTGCGAAATCTGCCTTCTCAACTTTAGTGAAAGCATTGTTACCCTGTTGATCATTTAAATTTTTAAGATTAAAAAAAGGTCTTGATGCATTAGTCGTATACAAAGAACTTGATAAGTTAAGTTCAGCAGTAACTTCTTGTATAGTTTTAGCCCACATTACTCCATGAGAATCTCCAATCATTAAAACACTAGGATTCTTATTATTAATAATTTGAAGTATACCATCTTCTTTGTAGGCATTGGCATTAGCGTTTATAGGCATCGGCAGAAGAACATCATAGATCAATGGATTATCATCTTTTAAAGTGGAAGGAGTTACACTTAATGAACGAAAATACAGAGTTTGTTTGTTATATAGTGACTTATAGTGAACATCGAAATAAGGAGATTTAAAAAAAACTATTAGTAGTACACAGAATCCTATTGTGCCCATTACTAATTTCGGGGTTGCTCGATTGTGTCTAAGTTTAGTTTCAATCAGCTTATAAGAAATTAGTGACAGTGTGTATGTTAGGCAAATTATTAGTAAATAAATAAAATTTTTCTCTATTCCTATAAGTTTGTATTCCAAATTCTTAAACAACACAATTATTGGCCAATGCCATAAATATAACGAATATGATAGTTTTCCTATATGCGTAAAAAATTTAGTGCTTAATATTTTACTTACCACATCTTTTCCGTTACTAAAATATATTATGAGGGACGCCCCAAAAACTGGCAATACAGCAATGTAACTTATACTTTTTGTTGCAAAAAAGTAAGTAATGAAAATCAGTATCAATCCCAATATTGGAGCGAAATTGATTTGTAGTTTTTTATCGTCGCTAAATTTTGGTAGACATGCTACTACTCCTCCTAAAGATAATTCCCAAATTCTAAAAGGTAGCATATAAAAAGCTAACTGTGGCTTTGCATTAACGAAATACAAAAACAAACCAAGACTAGCAACGGTAATTAATATCAGGGGAACTAGGAAGCTTTTAAAATATTTATTTAACAACAGAAGTACAAAGGGATAGATAAGATAAAATTGTTCTTCCACAGAAAGAGACCAAGTATGTAAGAAAAACGACTGATCAGCCGCCTGCCCCCAATAATCTCCAAAATTAAAATAAGCGTGAAAATTGAAATATGAAAATATGGCTGGAATTATATCTTTTAAACCCTGGCTAAATGTTGGTTTAAAAATTAGAAAAGGACAAACTACTAAAATTGTAATAATTACCGTTAGCAGCAGGGGAATAATTCTTTTAACTCTCTTTAACCAAAAGTCTGACATATTAAATGTCTTGCTTACAATACTTCTGGTTAATATTCCTGTTATTAAATAACCTGAGATTACAAAAAAAACATCGACTCCGTAATATCCGCCTATCAAAAAATTTGAATTTAGATGAAAGATAATTACAGCAATCACAGCAACAGTTCTTAGCCCATCAATTTCAGGTCTATATTTATTCATAAAATTATTAGTAATATTAAGATTTAATTGTTGAGATCTACAAAAAATATTGTTTCAAATCTTCACAAAAAAAAGAATGGACAATTATGTCCACCCTATTTATCAATGTTGCTAAGCTAAATAATAATCTTGAAAGTATTACTATAATTCTTTGCTTGGATAATAGTAGTACCTACAAAAATATATTTTATTAATAATTGAAAAGTGCGTGGCCTTCCATCAATTCGTTTACTTTCTTTTTAACAGAACCTAAAACTTCTTCATTTGCAATATTATCAACAACTTCAGAAATTAAATTTGCGATGGTTGCCATATCATTTTCTTTCAAGCCTCTTGTTGTGATGGCTGCAGTTCCCAATCTGATTCCAGAAGTTGTGAAAGGCGATTTGTCATCAAAAGGCACCATATTTTTGTTACAAGTGATGTCCGCTTTCACCAATGCTTTCTCGGTTTCTTTTCCGTTCACATTCTTGTTGCGAAGGTCGATCAACATCAAGTGGTTGTCTGTTCCGCCACTTACTATTTCGAAACCGTTATCCACCATAGATTTTGATAAAGCCTGCGCATTAGCCTTAACTTGTTTTGCGTAAACCTCGAATTTAGAATCAATCGCTTCAGCAAACGCGACAGCCTTAGCTCCAATCACGTGCTCTAAAGGTCCGCCTTGAATTCCTGGGAAAACAGCGCTGTCCAAAACAGCACTCATCAATTTGGTTTCGCCTTTTGGTGTTTTGTGTCCGTAAGTATTTTCGAAATCTTTGCCCAACATGATCATTCCACCTCTTGGACCTCTTAAAGTCTTATGTGTTGTAGTCGTAACAACATGACAATGTGCAAATGGATCGTTCAAAAGCCCTTTTGCTACCAAACCTGCCGGGTGTGCAATATCCGCCCAAAGTGTAGCGCCAATCTCATCCGCCACTTCTCTGAATTTAGCATAATCCAAATCTCTGGAGTAGGCTGAGAATCCTGCGATCAACATTTTTGGTCTTTCTCTTAAAGCGACTTCTCTCATTTGGTCATAATCGATCAAACCAGTTTCTCTTTGAACACCATAAGAACAAACTTCATATTGAATCCCCGAGAAATTAACCGCGGAACCGTGCGTCAAATGTCCTCCCATAGAAAGGTCCATTCCCATCACTTTATCGCCTGGCTTCAAAATTGAAAGATAGATCGCCGCGTTGGCTTGAGAACCAGAATGTGGCTGTACATTCACATAATCAACCCCGAAAAGTTCTTTCGCTCTGTCGATTGCCAATTGTTCTACTTGATCCACAACCTCGCAACCGCCGTAATAACGTCTACCAGGATAGCCTTCTGCATATTTGTTGGTTAGTACACTTCCCATCGCCTTCATCACATTTTCGGAAACAAAATTTTCCGAAGCGATCAATTCGATTCCGTGGGTTTGTCTTTCTCTTTCTTTTTCAATGAGGTCAAAAATCGGGTCTTGCATTTTAGATTTATTTTTGTCAAAAATAAGAAATTCTGAAGATATTTTTATAACTTTCGCCGATTAACATTTACTTAATATCATTGACATCTTTTGGAAATCCGAACCTCGATTAATTAAGATGGTACAAAATTAGACCTTAAAAAACAATAAATATCTACAATATGAATTCTAAGAAAAAATATAAAAAAGAGCTTCTGAAATCTTTAAAATATATGGAAGCGGCGGAAAGTACTTCTCTGAAAGTAATGACCAACCTAATGCTCCTAAAAGAGTTGAAGGAAAACAACATCAGCTTCAAGAAAGGCGATGTCTTTTCTTTTGAAGACAACATCTTCGACTACAGCGAGGACAAAAACGTCCGCATTCTTGCCAAACTTCGTAAGAAGACGATGAAGGCTATGAACAAACTGGTTGAAAATAATAACTTTAAGGATAAAGAGCTTAAGTTTTTGGCGTAAGCTTTTTTATGGTCTTCGAGAGCCTCAGACTGACAATAACCACCCCGACAAAAATTCTTTGAATTTTAGTCGCCCCTCCGAGGGAGGGGAATTTTTGGAAAAAATTAATTCCCTTCAGCACGAAGGGAATTTTTATTTGATTAAGTTGGATTAAAATAAGGTCGGCTGACCATCTGCCATGACAGGAATGTGAATATCCGTTTTCCAATCTTCATTCATCTTTTGAATTAAGTGAGAAGATAATAGTGGTGATGCTTTTTCGATATTTTGATGAACGAAAAAATACAAGTTTTGAAGACCTTCTTTTTTCCATTTCGTTAATCTATCCAGCCAATCTTCCAATCTTTCGTAATCGGTGTCGGCATTGGCACCAACATAACGAATGAAAGCATTTGGCGTCGTCAATCTCATATGCAGCATATCTCGTCTTCCGGCTGTATCAACGATGATATTGGTAATGTTATTCATTTCAAACAACTCACAAACCGTGTTGAAGACCTCTTCATCTGTGAACCATTCCGTATTTCTTAACTCAATTGCCAACGGCACTTCTTTTGGCCAATCTTTTACAAATTTCTCCAATCGCTCATAATCTTTCGGTTTGAAGTTATCGTGAAGCTGCAAGAAAACCATTCCTAACTTTTCATCAAAATTAAGAACTGCCGAAGCGAATTGTGTGACGACATCAGTAATATTCAGCAATCTTCGAAAGTGGGAAACGGTGTTGGTGATCTTTGGGAAGAATTTGAAATCTTTTGGTGTTTTCTCTTTCCAAGTTTGGACTTGTTCAGCAGTCGGCATTCCGTAGAAGGTCGCATTCAACTCGATGGAATTGAATTGGGTGGAATAATAAGTCAATTCGTCTTTAGTTCCTTTGGGATAAAAACCTTTGAGATCGGTCTTGTTCCATTTTGCACAACCAATTGATATATTATTAAGCCCTTTTTTATTCTGCTCGAGAATAAATTTGGTTTGAGGATGGTCTTTTGGCAATGTAAAATCTATCTGCGAAGGATCTGGGACTTGTCCGAATTTCATTGGAATTTGATTTAAAGTTCGAGGTTTAAAGTTAACAAAAAAACCACCTCGTTTTTTAACAAGATGGTTTTAATTCTTAATTATTGTCTACGCTTTACAAGCAGAGCAAGTTACAAAGTTGGCCGTCATCTCCCTGGAAACAAATAACCTTGTTTGGTAATATTTACTTTTTTATTCTTTCGCAAAAATGTAAAAATATAATTACAGCTGGTGCGACAATGGGTAATATCAAAAATAAAAGAAGATTCAGTAATAATGATTTCTTACTCTTATAAACGATTATTGTAGCGACGATATATACAAAACATATCACACACCCTAATAACAAAAGCAAATTTGAATTAATCAACAACATATCGTTTTATATTATGAGCAGCACCAAGCTTGTGTTGCATAATAAACCTGACCTACATTACTTATCTCGGGACGACCAATTGTTGTACATCCATTTAAATTCCCCGACATCATATCTGTCGCCATATTATGTGTTAAATTCGCTTTAGCGGCGGCGGCGTTCATTCCAACACCGACATTATAAACAGTATTCCAAAATGAACACGCTTGTTTATTCATAACCATTTTCATCTTATAGGAATTAAAATCTGTCTTATTCTCTTCAGGAAATGTTAATTCACCTAATAAAATTAGTAAAACGTTCAATTTCAAATCCTCATCTAAAAATTCTTGTTTTAAATTATTGACGGATCCTTCAAAATATGGTGTCTTTATATAATATTTTTTATCGATAGAATAAATTTTATACAAATCATTTTCAATAAATGTTAATTCATTATTCAAATATTTAAATGAGAAGTTTGATAAATTTTCTTTCTTTTTACATAAATATAAATCTCTGTATGTTATTATAGAATAAATACCACCTTCTTTTTTAACATTACTAACACCTAAATCCAACAAGGTATTTGAAATTTTTGAGGTGCTTTTTTTAAGTAAAACAAAATCATCTTTTGTAAAATCTTTTTCTCTATTGCAAGCAACAGCTAATAAGCTCAATAATATTAAAGCTACATAAAATTTAATTTTTCTCATCATTATAAACTTAATTAGTTAATGATGTGAAATTAAAATTATACAAGTTTTTCTCTTAAAAAATTAAAAAAATTTATTATATTAAATAGATACTTTTTTAAAATCCACAAAAAAACCACCTCGTTTTACAACAAGATGGTTTTCATTATTAATTTTTAATTATTGTCTAAGCTTCACAAGCCGAGCAAGTCACAAAGTTGACCATCATTTCCTTGGAAACAGACGAACTTCTTTGGTAATACAACGTTTTCACGCCTTTCTTCCAAGCTTCGATCATTACGTAATTCACGTCTTTCACTGGCATTGTGGATGGGATCTGCAAGTTAAGTGACTGCGCCTGATCGATATATTGTTGCCTTTGAGCCGCCTGAGAAACAATCTCCATTGGAGAGATCTCACGGAATGTTTTGAATACCGCTTTTTCCTCATCAGACAAACCTTCAAGATGTTGCACAGAACCGTGGTTCAGCATAATTGTTCTCCAAGTTTCTTCGTTGTCCAAACCTTTTGCATCCAGCAATTTCGCCAGATATTTGTTCTTACGCATAAAGTTTCCTTTCGCCAAACCAGCTTTGTAATAGTTAGAAGCAAACGGTTCAATTCCAGGAGAAGTTTGTCCCAAAATAGCAGAACTTGAAGTCGTTGGTGCAATCGCCATCAACGTCGTGTTTCGCAATCCGTAACCTTTCAACATATCTGGTTCGCCGTAGATGTTCGCCAATTCTTTAGAAGCAATCTCAGACTGCTCCTTAATGTGACGGAACGCTCTAGCATTGAACTGAGTCGCCTCGAAACTTTCGAATGGAATCATATTTTTCTGCAAATAAGAATGGTATCCAAGAACACCCAAACCTAAAGCTCTGTGACGCATTGCAAAATTTCTTGCTGAAGTCAAATAGTAATTCCCTTCAGTTTTATCAATGAATTCCGAAAGAACCGCATCTAGGAAATAGATTGCCAATTTTACAGCATTCGTATCTTTCCATTCGTCGTACAATTCCAAGTTCATAGAAGACAGACAACAGATGAACGATTCGTTAGCCGTAGAAGGCAACATGATCTCGGAACAAAGGTTACTTGCGTTCACCATCAATCCAGAATCTTTGTAAACCTGAGGCTTGTTTCTGTTCACATTATCCGTGAAGAAGATGTAAGGTAAACCTTTTTGCTGACGGCTCTCCAAAACTCTTGCCCAGATTTTACGCTTGTCCGCATCACCGTCGATCATATCCTGCATCCAGTAATCCGGAACGCAAATCCCTGTAAACAAGTTTTGGATCGGACTTCCAATATCTTTGATACTCAAGAATTCCTCAATATCGCCGTGGTCGATGTCAAGATACGCTGCAAAAGCACCTCTTCTCACACCACCTTGCGACACAACATCCATCGCGGTGTCATATAATTTCATAAAAGAAACCGCTCCGGAAGATTTTCCGTTGTCTGTAACCGCAGTTCCTCTGTTTCTCAATTCTCCAAAATAACCGGACGTTCCACCACCGATCTTCGTCTGCATGATCACCTCGCCCAACTTGTGCGTGATGCCTTCGATATTATCCGGAACGTGAACGTTGAAACAAGAGATCGGCAAACCACGCTGTGTTCCCATATTCGCCCAAACAGGAGATGAGAAACTGATCCAACCTTTCACGATCATTTCCTTGAAAGCCGGTTGCAATTCCGGTTTGTAAAGACGTTTTGCCGCTGCCGTAGTAATACGGTCGATTGCGCCATCTACAGTCTCACCTTTCAAAAGGTAACCTCTGTTCAACATTTGTTCAGACTCTTCGTTGAGCCACCAGATATCTATATTTTCGTCCATCATAACTTTTATATTTTGCTTATTGTATTGGCTTATTGTTTTTTAAATCATTTTTTGGGCGCCTATTTCCGTCTTCCGTTCCCGCTTTTTTCTGTCATTGCTCACGACGTGAGGTCATCCATTTGAACATTTTCCACATCGCAATGTCAGAAAAAGAGCTCCACTCAAGCCGGGGCGCGCTTCGCCATTTTTGACGATTTCACATAAAAAAGAAAACTCCAAGAATTAAAAATCGTTCTCAAAATTTTCTTTTTTATACCTTTCTCAGTCTGAAACTTTAAAAGGATTTTTTATTCAGTTTTGTAATTCCATAGGAATGACAAATATTATGTTCTTGTTTAATTTCTTCCAGCTTCAGACATCCAGCTTCCTATCCTAAATTAAAACAAATCGTTCGCAGTAATCGACTTATCGTGTTTTGTATAATCTACCGGACGTTTTGCAAAGAAATCATCCATAGAATTAGCGAAAACTTCCTCTTCGAACCAAACCATAGGCTTGTAATCTTCTTGGGAAACATTGTATCTTGTTTTCACACCGATTTTCTTCAAAGAGTCATCTACTCTATATTTCATAAAGTCAAGGAGATTCTTTTTGGACACTTTCTGCAATTCACCTTGCTCGAAGATCCAGTCCAAAATATTAGATTCCATCTCGATAGATTCATCTACCAAGTCATAGATCGCTTCGATGTCTTCATCTGTCAAAAGATCAGGTTGCTCTTCACGGATCTTGTTGATCAAATAAATCCCGCCATTGGCGTGGATCTGCTCATCTACAGAAGTCCAAGCGATGATGTTGGACACATTTTTCATATAACCTTGGAATCTTGTAAACGACAAAATGATTGCAAATTGACTGAACAACGAAACATTCTCTATCAAAATACTGAAAAGCAATAATGAAGAAACATAAGCTTTCGGGTCTTGGGAATTGGCGTTCTTGAGCATTTTTCCAAGATATTCGATCCTGTCTTTTACAGCTGGTACGTTTACTACTTCCAAGAAGTCATCATTGTAACCCAATACTTCCAACAATCTGGAGTAAGCTTCGGAATGGCGGAATTCGCACTCCGCGAAAGTTGCGCCTAGACCGTTAAGTTCCGGCTTCGGAAGGTGGTCATAAAGATTTCCCCAGAAGGTCTTTACATTGACCTCAATCTGAGCGATTGCCAGCAAAGCATTCTTCACGGCGTTTTTCTCGTGAGGCTCCAGCTGGGAGTGGAAATCCTGAACATCGGCTGTGAAATCCACTTCGGAATGCACCCAATAAGACTTGTTGATAGCCTCTACAAATTGCATTACTTCTGGATATTCAAAAGGTTTGTAGCTTATTCTTTTATCGAAAATTCCCATTATCAGCCGTATATATTAGTTTATTAAAAATTCTTTGAAAAGATAGTGATTAGCAACAGAATATTTCCAGTTTGGCAACGCATTACTTTTATCTTTTAAGTGAATACAAAAATAGAAATTGAAGTCTATAAATGAAAGGGCAAAATGCTGAAATGAGTCAAAAAACTGACAATCATCAGCAAAAGTTTTCCACATTATGTTAAAAAGCGGATGGATAGGGAATTCCTTAGAAATTGGAATCCTACAAGACTGTTAATTTGTAAAAGCAAAATTAAACACTTGACTGAAACAACCATTAGCAATGGACAACATCGACTAAACAACGAGATTTAAAATTTCCATTCCAATGTTAACAACCCATAATCTGGTTAAAAAAATTAACCTTTTGTCACTTTCTTGGAGAAGTTGTGCGTCTTGAGATATTCTTCAAATGCGACTTTGAGTTTAGATTCTATCGCTACGCGGTTGAAGTTCTTTCTGTAATTTTTGGAAAGTTCGTGCGCCTCATCCGCGAAAGCTAAGAAAATATCAAAGTCATATTCGTCCAGACCATATTTTGTGTAATCTAAATTGATCACAGCTTTTACTCGTTTGTAAAATTCTTGCTTCTCTTCATAATTGGCTGTGGTTTTTGGAGAACTAACGGATTTTTTTGCCAATCCTGCAATTGCTCCTACAAGTCCACCGCCACCAGAACCGATTGAAAGCAAATTCAATTGACCTTCGCCAGGATTTCTAGGTGCGAATAAAGAAGGAATCCTTGCTGAAGGCGCTACTTCGTTTGGAGGTGTTCTCATATAGTCATTGAGAGCCATATTGAGCGCCGTAACTCTTGGTGGCGGGTTAAGCTTTGGGACATCTTTTTTGAGGTTTCCAGTTGGGACAAATCCAATCGTCACTTCTTCTATTTCTATAGGAATTATGGTTAATTTCACCTCCAGACTTTTTAAAAAATCATTGGCACCAAGTTTTACGCTTTTGCGTTCATAGCCTTGTCTTGCAATCCTTAGTTCATCCGAATTTTTTGCAGCAATGACAAAGTTTCCCATAAAATCTGAAACTACTACTTGGTCTGTACGGAGATTGACAATGCTGGTATTGGGTAACTTGTCGCCGTTCTCATTGGTAATGTTTCCCATCACGTATTCTGACTGTGAGAAGGTTTTGATTGAGATAATAATCAGCAGTAGAAAGAATAATTTTGTTTTCACGGACTGTAAGTTTTAGGCAAAATTAGATTTAAACGCGAGACATAGTGTTGATAAAGGATTTTTGGATTGATAGTTTAACCGACTTTAAGGAGTTTTGTGATTTTTTTAGAAATTGGGGGATTTGGTTTTGTTAAAGTAATTTTGAAATATTTTAAACGCAAAGGACAATCTAAATTGGCAATATCTAATTCGAAAATTTTTGAATGCAAAGCGCGCAAAGACTTTTTTATCATTATTGAAAATATTTTTAAGGTTCGCAAAGACGTAAAACTCATCAAAGCTCGCTAAGTAAAAAATGGTTACTTTGTATAAGTTTCTGAAAACTTCGATAATTTGGATGAAGTTCAAAATTATTTGAAATGGTGGATTTTTGCGAAGCTGCGTAAGGGATGGTAGTGGAAATCCTTTTTGTCTTTTTTGAAATCGTCTTTCGTAGACTGATGGTGACAAGACAAAAAAATTGTAGCGGACAGCCCGACCCGAGGTGGGGGAAAAGCTTGGCGAGGGATACGCCCAAATATTGATAAATGATGAATTGTAAATGATAAGTGGTGATTGGAATTGGAATTGGATTGGTAAATTAATTTTTTGTAAATTTGTAGTCTTATTTAAAAATTGGGGTTGACTGGTTTCGACAGCAAGGCCAATGGGTAAGTAAGCATGCAGAGAACCGTAGCGCGATCTCTTAAATCCCTTGCTACACACTTTTAACTGGCAACGAAGAGTTCGCTCTTGCAGCTTAATCCGAAGTTTAGTAGGATCCAGCGCTTTCCCGAAGATAGTAAGGAAGCAAGATGTCTCACAAACGCTCTGTTCTGCGGCGTTTGATTCTGGGGCATAGCAATGCAGAAATAAGGTTTTGGGCACTTCGACCAAGATTCGAAAATTTTAGAAGATAAGGTTTAGGTTGGGTGTTTGCTCTCTGCCTGAGCTCGAAAACTAATAGCGAAATAAGCATGTAGAAATCTTATGTATTGCTTGTTTGGACGAGGGTTCGAATCCCTCCAACTCCACTTTACAGAACAAAAACCACTGATTTTCAGTGGTTTTTTGTTTTTAATTTAAAAAATTTATTTCTTCGAAGAATTATTCTTAATAATCATATAAGACAATCCCAATCCAATTCCTGCCAGCAATGCTAATTTGGTTTTTCTGCTCGGAACTGGCAAACTTGTTTCGCCGTAGATTCTGTGCGGTTTTGGAGATGGCCACATAATGTTTCCTGGTGTTGGCTCTGCATTTTTGATTTTCATCATTGTGCGCATTGTTGCGGATGCAGTGTTCATAATCGTTTTTGGAAATAAGCCGTAAAGGTTTTTTATGATGAGTGATTGTAAATCTGGGAAAAGACCTTTTCGTGGATTCTTCGCCAACTCAACTATTTTTGCAGCTGTATTTCTTGGATCTGCTGCGAAAGGTGGCACTTTGAAATCCAATCCAGAAAATTTTGAAGAGTGTGCATTTCCTGTCGAACGCTGGATTTGAGGAAACAAATTACAGATATGAATGTTAGCAAAATCCGAAATTTCGCCTTGCAAACCTTCCATCATTCCACGGATTCCGAATTTTGTAGAGGAGTAAACAGCGCTGTAAGGTGCCGGCATAAATCCACCAATCGAAACATTATTAATCAAGATTCCTTCTTCCTGTTTTTTGAAAATCGGTAAAACGCTGTACGCGCCGTGCATATAACCGAAAAGATTAGTTTTAATGACTTGCTCATTGATTGCCATTGGAATTTCCTCGAATTTTCCGCTGGACATCACGCCGGCATTATTGACCCAAATATCAATTCTCCCATTGAATTGCAATGCTTCTTTCGCCAAGTTTTCGACTTCTTCCGCAATAGAAACATCGGTCGGTACACCTAATGCAATCGCACCCAAATCGCGACACAAGCTTACTGTTTCATCCAAAGCTTCTTGACCTCTCGATGCAATTACGACGTTACAACCTTCCAAGGCAAATGCTTCGGCTGTCGCTCTTCCAACACCGCTACTTCCGCCTGTGATGACGACTGTTTTTCCTGCTAAACTTTTGGTTAAATTATGATTAGAATTCATAGTAGTATATTTTGAATTAAAAAAATCTTAGAAATAATTTTCATAACACCTTAGCAATCAATTCTAATACCACAATAATTTTTTCGCAGTTGTAAAAATTCAATTTCCAGTTTTTGAAATTACGGCACAAAATATGTTTAGCATAATTCAAATAAACAAAAAAAATAAAAGTTATGAGAAGTCTATTATGGTTAGTAGCAGTGATTTGTATTATAGTCTGGCTACTTGGAATGTTAGGAATTGTACCGGGAATGGCAACAGGAAATTTGGTACACGTTTTATTGGTAATCGCAATTATTGTGGTGTTATTTAACATTATTTCAGGACGTAAGCCTTTGGATTAAGTCTATCCCAGTTACATTTACAAGCCTATGTAAATGAAAACTTAACCCACTTTTTGTGGGTTTTTTGTTGTGCAAGAATCTTAATTTACGGTTGTGACTTTTATCATTCTTGTCACAAAAGATAAACCATTATATTTGCATTAAGATTAATCCTTGAAAAGCATATTTACCTTTTTTATCATTCTAACGATTGCATTGCGTCCGCTGATGCCATTGATAGATTATGCGGTAAATTATGATTTTATCACTAAGAATCTTTGCGAAAATAAAAGCAAACCTCAGCTGTTGTGCAACGGAAAATGCTATTTGAAAAAGGAAATCGCAAAGACCTCAACAGACCAATCCAAGAACGATTCCCGAATCAGCATTTCCGGATTTACAGATACTTTTATCATTAATGAAAATTTTGCATTCATTAAAATAATTAATTATCCTTCCGAAAGTCCAAATTTTAATTCTGAGCTTAATTTCTCTTATAAATTCAATCTGTTTTCTAATATTTTTCATCCGCCATTGATTTAATTTTAATGATTAAATTCTCTTCCATAAGAGTAATTTTTAAATTTTATTAAAATTAAAATCAACATTAATGAAAATATTAATTTTAACGATACTCCTTTCTGTATCTGCTTTTTCCTGCGCTCAGGAAACACCGAAGGTAAAACACGTTTCGAAAATGAAACCTGCGACCGAACTCAAAAATGTAAAAGTCGTCAACACAGAAGACCCTGTCTGCAAAATGAAAACTGCAGATTTTCTGAAAGATACCGCAGACTACAAAGGAAAAAAGTACGGTTTTTGCAGTGACCATTGCAAAGCGGAATTCAAAAAGAATCCTGAGAAATATGCCCAAAATGCAAAATAAGAAAGCAAAGCAAAATCCAAAGAGCAAAATCATCATTCCGATTGTCGTTCTGGCTTTGATTTTTGTGACGATTGGCGCTGGAATGAGCTATTTCAAAAAGAGTCTTTTTACGGTAATGAAAGTTCCTGATTTTGAACTAACGAATCAAAACAATCAGAAAATAAGCAACAAAGATATGCTTGGCAAAGTCTATCTGGTAGAGTTTTTCTTCAGCAAATGTCCAACGATTTGCCCCGTGATGAATTCCAATATGAAACATATCGAGGAAACCATTAATGACAAAAATTTCGGAATCATTTCCATCAGCATCGACCCTACGAACGACACGCCAGAAGTTTTGAAAAACCACGCCAGAATGTTGAGAACAAAATCTCCCAACTGGCATTTTTTAACGGGAAACCGGGATTATATCGATAATTTGGCAGACCAATTTAATATCTATGTCGGCGACAAGGAAGACCAAGCGGAAAGTCTGAACCACAGCGGAATGATTGCACTCGTGGACCAAGAAGGAAATCTCCGTTCCAGATTTGATGAGAACAATAGTCCAATTTTATACTACTCTGGCTTGAATTATGAAGATCCAAAAGGTAAAACAACTTCACTCACCGGAAAATATCATCCCGACCGTGAAAAGTTGATAGAAGACATCAGAAAGTTATTAAAACAATAAGTTTAATCACTAAATCAAGAAATTATGAAAATCAAGAAATTATTTCTCGCCAGTGCGCTTTCTGTAGCCACTTTTGCGACAGCACAGTTCAAGCAAACGCCTTTGCCTTATGCTTACAACGCTTTAGAAGGTTCGATTGACGCAGAAACAATGGAAATCCATTACACAAAACACGCCGCCGCGTACGTTTCCAATTTGAACAAAGCCATCGCCGGAACACCTTTGGAAAAAGAAAGCATCACCAAAATCCTTTCCCACATTTCCAAAGAAACGCCAGCAGTGAGAAACAACGCCGGCGGACATTACAACCACGAATTGTTCTGGACTGTTCTAACGCCCGAAAAAAACACGCAACCATCTGCAAAATTAACGAAAGCCATCAACGATTCTTTCGGAAGTTTGGACGCTTTGAAAGAGAAATTAAGCAAAGCTGGTGCAGACCGTTTCGGTTCCGGTTGGGCTTGGTTGGTCGTGACCGCTGACAAAAAATTAGCGGTAACTTCCAGTGGAAATCAGGATAATCCATTGATGGACATTGCCGAGGTCAAAGGAACGCCAATCCTGGGCATCGATGTTTGGGAACACGCGTATTACCTTAAATATCAGAACAAAAGAGCCGATTATCTGACCGCATTCTGGAACGTAACCAACTGGAAAGAAGTGAGCAAACGTTTCGAAGAAGCCACAAAATAATCCCTCCTTGAAATTAATTTGCAACATATTCCTCATCCTTTACTTGGTGTGCAAACCTGCATTTCCATTGGCGGAATATGTTGTAAATTATAATCAAATCCAGGTGCTTTGCGTCAACAAAGCGCGACCAGAACTCCATTGCAACGGAAAATGCTACCTAGGAAAAGAACTGGCAAAATCCAGCGAATCCGATTCTTCGCCACTTTCCAAAGGTAAAAATCAAGTCCAAAAAATATTGGACTTTTACATTCCGACTGAGATTTTCAAAGCCTCAATCAACAACAATTTTTCCCTCTCATACCTGACTTTCACGTACAAAACAGGTTACAGATTCCTCTTTCTGAGACACATTTTCAGACCACCAATTTTTTAGTTGAACATATTAATTTCGGCGATTCACTCTCCAACGCTAAGGCCTTAGCTCGGGTCGGGCTGTCCGCTACTATCTTTTTGTCTTGCCACGTGAGTCTATAAAAACCACGTTTGGCCAAAAGACAAAAAGGATATCCGCTACCATCCCTATCGCGGGATACAGCATAACATCAACGTTTCAACTAAAAAATCAACAATGAAAATCTATAAATTTTTATCAATAATTCTTATTGCGTTTACCTTAATTACAATCTCATCGTGCTCCAACAACGATGACGACGAAATTCAAAACACAGAACCAGGAAATCTCCAAATCAAATTCGAAAACGGATTCAACAATCTTGGAAACATCGTCCTGAATCAAACCACGCAAACTTCATCCAGCGGACAAAAACACCAATTTTCCACTTTGAAATATGTCATCAGCAACATTTCCCTCATCGATGAGAACGGCAACGAGTTCAAATACAATTACAACAATCCCGACAAAGGCGCCTTCATCATCAACCAAGCCGAAGCAAAAGGCGGCATCGTCTACGCCAACCTCACAGAAATCCCAAAAGGGAATTACAAGAAAATCAAACTCGGATTGGGAATCAGCCCGACTGCTTATTTGATTGGGCAAGACGGACAAGGTATTTTCTGGGAAAAAGCCAAGCAGGAAGGAATGGCCTGGTCTTGGTCAGCAGGCTACATTTTCGCCAGAATCGAAGGGAAATATGGAACTTCAACTCCTGACACAGAATTTATGAACCACACAGGAAATATGGGCGACACAACTGTCAACGGAACAGCAGACCTTTACAGAGAAGTCGTTTTAGATTTGCCGACAACCGCGAGAGTCAGCAAAGAGATTACGCCTTCAATTCATATTCTGGCAGATTTTAACCAATATCTGAGTGGACAAACCGCTTTGACCTTGACCCAAGCCAACCAAATGGCGATGGGAAGCAGTCCGCACCTTGTGAGCGTGAGCAACAACTTAATCCAAATGTTCAAAGTTGACCACGTTCATAATGATTAATCCATTTCAACCATTCCAGAGAGGACGATTGCGTTCTCTTTGGATTTTCCTTGTTTTCGTTTCGGGAATTTTAACGTCCTGTTCCAACGAAATTGAAGGTGATGTTTTCGAGGAAGATAAACCTTACAATCTAGAAATCCCAACTTATTTTCCGGCTTTGGCTTTTGATTTAGAAAAAAATCCGTTGACTGTCAACGGTGTTGCGCTGGGAAAGAAATTATTTTATGAAGGAAAATTATCCCGAAACAATACGATTTCCTGTGGATTTTGTCACATTCAGGAATATGCTTTCACACACCACGGACATCCGGTAAGTCACGGCATCGACGACAAATTGGGGATGAGAAATGCACCTGCCATTCAAAATATGGCCTGGCTGAAAAATTACACTTGGGACGGCGTAAGTCATAATTTGGACGAGCGTTCATTAGTTCCTATCACGACAGATTTTGAAATGGACAGCTCTATTCCGGAGGTGATTTCGAAGTTGAGTGCGGATGCGAATTATAAAAAAATGTTCAAATCGGCTTTTGGAGATGACCAAATTAATGGCCAAAGAATCCTGAAAGCTTTATCGCAATTTATGGTCACGATGGTTTCCGCAGATTCCAAATACGACCAGGTCAAAAACGGAAAATTGAGTTTCACGAATGAAGAATCTCAGGGAAAAACTTTATTCGAAAATAAATGTTCGAGTTGCCATTCAGGTGAATTATTCACCGATGAAAGTTACAGAAATACGGGAATGTATTACAATTCGCAGTACGATGACCGCGGAAGATATCGCGTGACTTTGGATTGGAATGACAATATGAAATTCCGGGTTCCAAGTTTGAGAAATGTAGAATTGACCGCACCTTATATGCACGACGGACGGTTTTATTCTTTGGAAGCCGTTCTCAATTTTTATTCCGACAATGTGGAAAACCAACCCAATCTTGACCCTATTTTAAAACAAACCGGACACATAGGAATTGCAATGTCAAGTTTGGAAAAACAGTACATCATCGCCTTTCTAAAAACCTTGACCGACCAAAATTTCATCAAAAACAAAAAATTTGCAGAATAATGAAGAAGCTTATTTTAATTTTATTTTCAATCCTTAATATTTCAATCTCAGCAATTGGGAAAGACAGTCTTTACATTCCGAAATATGACACTCAGAATCTTTTGAAAACGCAAGAATTTTTCTGTGATGCTTGTGGTTGCGGTGCTGGAAATGGCTCGTCCGGCTTCGAATCTTTGTTGAATCCACAGTTCATTGGCATTAAATATTTTTCTCAACATTATAAGGCAAAGGAAAACCTTTTTACAAATGAGTTGACGCAAGACCAATATTTCAACACGATTCAGATTTGGGGAAAGATTCCGATTACTGAAAAACTGAGTGTTTATGGAAGTCTTCCGTTTCAGTTTCACGAGAAGAAGACTTTACAGGGCGATATTAGAATCAATGGAATTGGCGATGCGAGTTTGATGGGAATCTATCAAATCCTTAATTCTAAAAATACTTTTCATCAATTGAATGGTGGTTTTGGTTTGAAAATTCCAATTGGGCAATTTGATGAAAAAGGAATTTCGGGCGTAAATCCAAGTTTTCAACTTGGAACGGGAAGTTGGGATTATCAGCTGGCTCTTAATTATAAATTTCAGAAAAATCTTTTCGCATTACTCATCAATACAGATTATACCATTAAAACTGAAAATAAAAAACATTATCAATTTGGGAATCAATGGAATTATGCGATGACTGGATTTCAGAGGATTTGGAGAAATGAGAATAGTATTATTTCCGGAAAATTGGGATTGCAAGGCGAAGTGTATGATTGGAACAAACAGTTTGGCGAAGTGATGCCGAGAACCGCTGGAAGCGCGCTTTATGGAAAAATCGGTTTCGAAGCCTCTTATAAAAAATGGAGCATCGGTTCAGAAATTATGTTGCCAGCTTACACAAATTTGGCGAGTGGCGATATTGAGGCTAAATCGAGGTTTGGATTGTTTGTTAATTTTGGAATTTGAGATTGCTGTTAAGCTCATAATAATCTAATTCGACATTTAGCCAGAAAACAAGCTTCGCCAACCCCTTGCTACAAAGGCTTTGCAAGACGTGCGCAGAGACAAGGTCACGAGTGCGCATCCGTGACCTCGTCTCTGCGCATCCGTCAGTTCTCCTCTGCGCACGCGTGGGATGACCGAAGCGCATTCTTCTTAGATACGTTTCAATTTTGTTATCAATCCATTTCAGAAATCAGAATATAAATTTTATATTCACGCTCTTAAAATATTATAAAAAATGAGTATTCACATTAGTGCTAAAAAGGGAGAAATCGCAAAAACCGTTTTGATGCCGGGCGATCCATTGAGAGCTAAATATATTGCAGAAAACTATTTGACCGATGCAAAATTGGTAAGTCAAACCAGAAACATTTTCTTCTACACAGGTTTGTACAAAGGGAAAGAAATCACGGTTGGTGCGAGTGGAATGGGTTTTCCAAGCATCGGAATTTACTCTTTCGAATTGTTCACAGAATATGAAGTGGACACAATCATCCGAATCGGAACTTGCGGCGCATATTCAACTGATTTAAAATTATTTGATATCCTGAATGTGGAAAATGCTGTGAGTGAAAGTACTTATGCAAAATTCGCGTGGGGAATCGAGGGAGAATTGATCCAAAACCAAGGTGATGCTTTTGGAAAAATCAATGAAACGGCTAAGGAAATTGATCTTGCTGTGAAATCCACTAATATCCATTCCAGCGACATTTTTTACAGAAAAGACGAAAATGTTCCCGAGATTGCTACGAAAAACAATTGTCTTGCAGTAGAAATGGAGGCTTTTGCACTTTTTGCCAATGCACAACATCTTGGAAAGAATGCGGCGACCATCTTGACAGTAACGGACATCATCCCAACTGGAGACAGAATTTCGGCAGATCAAAGAGAGCAAGCCTTGAGAACAATGATGGAATTATCTTTGGAAACGGCTTTGAAATATTAATTTTAATCCAATTATCAAAATAAAAAAAATGCTTCTGAAAACTCAGAAGCATTTTTCTATTGGTTGAAGATCTTGAATTACTTCTTGATCACTTTCACAGAATTGCTTTCTGTTTCAGAATTTACTTTCAAGATATAAGTTCCGTTGATCAATTGGCTCATATCCAAAGATGTATTTTTGGTATTATTATTCAAATTATATTTTTGAATCAATTGTCCTGCAACATTGTACACTTCTACATTCTTCAAATTAGAATTTTTAATATTCTGAATCGTCACAAATCCTGAAGTTGGATTCGGATACACTTGGATGCCGTTTTGTTTTTGTACATCGCTTACTTCAAGAGTTGCACAATTGTAAACGTAGATCTCATCCAGATACCAACCCTCTATTCCGTTGCAACCATCAGTTCCCATTTCGAAACGGAACTTGATGTTAGACCCTGAAACTACGCCAATCTTAGAAAGATCGATCACACTTTGTCCCCAACTTCCACCAAGCGATCCGCCATCTGTTCCTGTAAAAGCACGTTGCCCTTTCAAAGGATTATCGTTACTGGAAGTTCCGTCTAATGTGCTGTTGTAACCATTTTGAGAGAATGCTGTAACTGGCAGTAAAGTCCATGCACCGCCATTTAAGCTGTACTTGATATTACCTCCATCCCATGTAGATTCTGTAGCAACATAGTGGTTGAACGCCATCTCGTATTTCCCTTCAGAAAAAGCTGGAATACTAATCTGTGGACTTTCCAAACGTAAAATACCATTTTGAAGATTTGATGCACAATCGCCGTTTCTAGGATCTATAGCAAAGATTGCATTTCCTGTTCTGCTTTTTGGCAAATTACCTTTAACGGTCCATTCTCTTGCTTCCCAAGTCGAAGGTTTTGATGCTATGCTGGAAACTGTCCAGTTGCCTAATCCATTTTCCCAATCTTCTTTAAACAATGGATTGGAAGTTGCACCAGAACATAGATCCGGAACTGCCTTCAGGATTGGCACATAGTTACATTGTGTAGCTGGAGACA
>RCUH01001151.1_pt1 | contig 20967 bp, 7 predicted proteins | sample 2166191 | NCBI WGS metagenome assembly RCUH01 (sample SAMN09932848, study PRJNA488358) | compost metagenome | feature: garden; material: soil; isolation source: compost soil in an enriched community after 214 h of incubation | place: Germany: Experimental Botanical Garden Goettingen | collected...
GCCCGATCCTCATGCCATCACGGATCTCGGCAACATTACCCCGGATGCCATCGACCCCAATCTCGACACCCTGATCTGCCGCTCCGACGGTGAGCTGAGCTGGTCCAGCCTGCACATGCCCGAGGTGATCACCATGAAAGGGACCATCTGCCGGGATCTGATGAAATACCTTGGCGGCCTGGATCAGGACTATTTCTTCAAGCTGCACACCATCAAGAACGGCGAGAGCTACTTCATCTACAGCCTTCGCTTCCTGCGCAACCACGGCGACGGTCCCACCACCTACTACGTGGTCATGGTCGATTCCGCCAAGCGTTACCAGGCCCAGACCCGGGAGTATCTCTACCGCTGCATTCGTCAGGCGCTGCTCTCTTATTGCCTGCTCGGGGCCCTGCTGCTGCTCACCAGCTTCTGGAGTCTCTCCTCCCTGCGCACCATGGCGCGGCAGATTGACGAGATCCGCGCAGGCTCCCGAGAGTCGCTCTCCAACGACTACGAGCGGGAGCTGACGCCGCTGACCGAGTCGGTCAACCAGCTGCTGGAGAATGAACGCCAGCAGACCCAGCGGTACCAGCACGCCCTGAACGATCTGGCCCACAGCCTGAAAACCCGGCTGGCACTCATCCAGATCACCGCCCAGGAGCTCAAGCTCGGCCACGATATCCATGACAACATCAGTGAGCAGATCACCACCATGGATCAGATCATCCAGTACCAGCTGCGCCGTGCCGTCACCGGACGAAAACGCCTTGCCAGCAAGGGTACCGAGCCTGTGCCCCTCATCGAGAAGCTGCTGGCCAGCCTCACCAAGGTCTACCGCCACAAGAAGCTGCAGACCGGCTTCCAGTTTGATGACGACGTCTTCTTTCACGGTGAACAGGGCGATCTGATGGAGTTGATGGGCAACCTGCTCGACAACGCCTGCAAGTTCGCCATCAGCGAGATCCAGGTGCGGGTCAACCGCCAGGGCAGCGGCCTGCTCATCGTGGTGGAAGACGACGGCCCCGGCATAGACCCCGGCAAATCGCAGCAGATCTTCCAGCGCGGCGTGCGGGCAGACAGCTCCCCAGGCCAGGGAATAGGGCTAGCGGTTGTGACCGAAATCGTGCACAGCTATGGCGGCAAGATCCGGGTTGACGAGTCACCACTCGGCGGCGCCAGGTTCCATATCACCCTCCCCTGATACCCCAGGCCCCAGATATGGGGCCGAATACCAGAGGTGATTTCCAGACCCATTTGGTCTCATAAAATACATATTTATCATCTGGCTGCATTAGAAACTTAACCAAGGTTGTGGCATAACTTAACACCATTAACTAACGCACGGATGCGATAGCCATGGTCAACAAGCCTGCCAACCCGTTCTTCAAGCCCCAACAGCAGATGCTGGCGTTGGAGCCGCGCATTCTGTTTGATGGCGCCGCCGCCGTCGCCGCCGAGCATCAGAACCAGGATACCCAGGCCACCCCGGCTGACGCCCCGGATCATGGGGCGCCCACGCAGACGGCCCAGCCTCGCCAACTGCTGGTCATCGATTCCCGCATCGAGCAGGCCAGCCAGCTGACCAAGAACCTAGACAGCCATGTCAGCCTGCTGCTCATCGACAAGCAGACCGACGCCCTGGCCGCCATCGGCGCCAAACTGGCGGAGCTGGGTCAGGTTGATGCCGTCCAGATCCTCTCCCACGGCGCGGCCGGCCAGTTCACCCTCGGCAACCGCACCCTGACGGCCGACAACCTGGCCAGCATCAGCCAGCAGTTGCAAGGCTGGCAATCCCACCTGAGCGAGCAAGCCGACATCCAGCTGTATGGCTGCCGGGTCGGTGCCGGGGAGTCGGGACGAGCGCTGGTCAGTGCCCTCGCCAAGTGGACCGGCGCCGATGTGGCGGCATCCAGCGATGATACCGGCGCCAGCAGCAAGGGGGGGAACTGGGAGCTGGAGGTGAGCAAGGGCCTCATCAGTCAACCCCTTTCACTCGATCGGGCGGCGATGCAGAGTTACGATCGGCTGCTCGCCAACGCCGACCCCAGCAGCAGCCTGCCCCTTGGCAGCGCCAATGTCCTGCTGGGCGAGCAGTTCGAATTCACTGTCACCGTCAGCAACGAGGCGAGCCAGACCGGCTATGCCCCCTATCTGGATCTCTACCTGCCCGGCACCGGCAAGGACGGAGACGATGGGGTCAGCTTCATCAAGGCCAGCTATCTGGGCCAGGCACTCAAGACCCACAGCGTGGTGTTCGACGCGTCTGGCAATGCCACCCATCCCCTTGCGGTCGATGACAGCGGCAACCCCCTCGTCATCCGGGCGGCTGACGTCGGCCTGCGTGCCGGTGACACCCTGGTGGTCGTCGAGATCCCCTTTGGCAGCGTCAATCAGGGTCAACCGGATATTCCTATCCAGATCACCGCCCAGTTGAGCAATCTGGCCGACACCAGCTACTCGGCGGCGTCGCCGGATCTGACCATCGGCATTCGCAGCGGTTTCCAGTATGGCAATGACGCCCTCAATAATCCCCTCGACGATCCCAGCCTGGTCGAGGGGGACTTGCACAGTTTTGTGGTCAAACCGACCGTCATCCGCTTCGAGCACAGCCTCGACATGCCCGAAGGCGAAACGGCGACCGGCCCCAACTTCAACCACACCCTGGTCCTGACGGCCATCCCGGCCGATGGCCAGACCCTGAACAACGTCGTCATCAGCCAGACCCTGCCCGCCACCATCCAGGTCACCGCCATCACCCCGGGGCAGAATGGCATACTCACCTCGGTCACCCTCTCGGATGGTCGTGTCCTCACCAACCCGGCCCTCATCACGGCGGCCATCAACAGCGACAGCCTCTTCATCCAGGCCTTTACCGTGACCTACAGCAGCCTCGCCGCCGCCACCGATACCCTGGTCAAGTTCTACGTACCCGAGGCCGATGCCAACGGTCAGCAGGTGATCAACCCCAACAGTGGGGATGCGGTACAGATCACGATTGCGGCCCCCACCGCCAGCGGTGAGTGGACCCCGCTCGACAGCCGGGATCTGACGCCTCCCGCCACCAGCATCGACTTCGCCGGCCAGGGTGACCCCATCGGCTTCACCGCCCGCTCCATCGCCCTGCAAAAAGAGGTCAGCCTCGCCATCGACGGCGGCAAGGCCGGGATCTCGCCGGGCGATACCCTGGGTTACAGCATCAAGATGACCCTCTCCGACTACTTCGCCTTCGGCAAGAATCTGTTTGGCGAGGGTCAGTTTGTCGTCACCGATACCCTGGGGGACGGCCAGACCCTGACCGGCACCCCCACCCTGACCCTGACGCGCAATGGCGCGAACGAGACCATAGCCCTGGTCTACACCACGACGGTCAATGCCGACGGATCCACCAGCATCAGCTTCGACATCGGCCAGTCCCTGGCCAACGCCTTCCCCTTGCTGAGCTGGCTTGCCGGGGATCTCGCCTTCGATGACGACCAGCAAGGGGCCACCCTGGCGCTGCTGAGCTACAGCGCCCTGATCAGCCAGAGCTACACCCCGCCGGCCGGCAACCCCCAGAGCGAGATCAACGAGGGGGATGCCATCGGCAACAGCGCCAGCGTCACCGCCAGCGTCCTTGAAAATGGCACCAACCTGACCGGCGGTACCGAGTCAGACAGCTCCCAGACCACGACGCGCATCCCCACCAGCCAGGTCGAGATCGCACTGACCAACATCAACGGGGTCGGCAGCCCGGGGGGCGCCATCGAGCTGCGCCCGGGGGATCAGGTGACCTTCCGGCTCAGTTACGATCTGGTCACCGGAGACTACGAACAGTTCAAGCTGACGGCTTACCTGCCCTTGCCGCTGTTCGATCTGACGGGCATCAACTGGAGCGAAGGAAGCGGCGTCGGCCAGTGGCACTTCGGCAGCGGTGACACCAACCTCGGCAATCTGGTCAGCATCAGCAATGGCCCCGGCAACTCCCTCGTCTTCGATTTCGGCAGCTATGCCACCAGCGCATTGGGGGGCAGCCGCATCGAGGTGGAGTTCACCCTCAGGGTCGGCGATCAACCCTTCGCCGATCAGCGCACCCTGGACGTGCTGGCGCAATCGAGCCAGGTGACCACCCTCAACAAGACCCAGCTCAGCAGCTCTGACGTTACCGTCATCACCTCCATCGCCGAGCCGGATCTCGCCATCGGCCACGGGGTCGTCTCATCGAGCAACGGCACAGTGACCGGCACCACCGGCAGCTGGCAGGCACCGGGCAGCGGCGGGGTCCCCTTCACCGGCCCGATCACCGACATAAATGCGGTGAATGGCAGCGTCACCGACATAGATGGCGCTGATAGGCTGCGCCTGGCGACGGCCATCGAGAACCGGGGCGGTGGCGGGGCCTTCGATGTGGTCACCAGCATCACCCTGCCCGCCGGCCTCTCTTTCCTGAACGGCTCGCTGGCGGCGGCCAACCTGCAGATCTATCGGGGCGATGGCACCCCGCTGGTGCTGGGGACCGACTACCAGGTGAGCGGCAACACCATCAGCTTCCTGGATGCCGGCAATGTGGCGACCTTGTTGCCGGGACGGGATGGCACTGCGGCGGCCAATGCAGGCAGCAATCTCATCGTCATCACCTATGAGGTGGAGGTCGCCAGCGACATCCGGGCCAGCAGCACGCTGGAGACCAGCGCCACCCTCAGCAATTACGCCAGCGTCAACAACGGGCAAGACTTCACCCCCGTCGATCTGACCGACAAGGGGAACGCGCAGATCGCCGCCCCGACCCTCACCCTCGACTTCAGCAATGGCGATGCCGCCTCCGCCTCCAGTGCGGGCCATACCTCGGGGGCCAATCTGGTGATTGGCGAGAGCATGGGCTATGACATCCGGGTGACCCTGCCGGAGGGGAGCACCCAGCAGCTCAACATCAGCGACCTCATTCCCCCCGGCTTCAGACTCGACACCAGCTTCAACGGCAGCAAGGGTTATGAGCTCATCACTACCGGCTTTGCCGGCAGCATCAGTGAGCCCACCCTGGGGGGCGCCGGGGTCGGCACCAATGGCGCTGATGCCCTCTTCAGCTTCAGCGCAAGCGGCGCCAACGCCGACAACAATGAGGGCAACAACAGCTTCACCCTGCGGCTGCGCCTGGTCGCCGACAATGTCGCGTCCAACCAGGCCGGCACCGGCCTCAGCAATGGCGCTACCCTGCACTACCAGGATCCCGACGGTGACGTCGCCGGCGGCAGCGCCCTGACGCGAGAGGTCACCACGGCCCCCGCTCCCTCCGCCTTCATCCAGGAGCCGGTGCTCACCATAGCCCAGAACCTCATCACGACCCCGCCGCCCTACGGCTTTGAAGAAGGGGATGAGGTCAGCTTCAACATAGTGATCAGCAACAACGGTCCCCTCGACGCCTTCGACATCCGGCTAAGCGATCTGCTGCCCGGCCAGCTGAGTGGCTACAACCTGGTATCGGTCATCTATGATGGCGTCGATGTCAGCAGCCAGTTCGAACTGGTAGGCAATCAGTTGCAGACCAGGGCCGATGCCAACCTGGATATAGCCGTGGGCAAGCAGCTGACCCTGGTGCTAAGCGGAGTGGTCAATGCCAGCGCCACCAACTTCGCCCAGTTGACCAACCAGGCCGAGGTAGAGTGGACCAGCCTGAACGGCAACCTCGGCACCGCGGCCGATCCCGCCGGTGAACGCACCGGTGCCGACGGCCTGCCCGCCAGCCAGGTGCTCAACGACTACCGCGCCATCAACCAGTCTCTGATCCCCATCGCCAGCGGCATCCTCATCTCCCGAGTCGGCGGCGTGGATGACACCGGGGGCGGTGCCACCGATGCCAGCCATGAGCAAGTCACTGTCGGCGAGATCATCCGCTACAAGGTGGTGGCCCTGATCCCCGAGGGGGAGAACGACAACTATGAACTGAGGGTCAGCCTGCCCAAGGGACTGAGCTTCCTCGACAAGGAGCAGGTGCGTCTCGCCCTCATCTCCAGCGGAGGGCTGACCAGCAGCCTGAGCGGTAGCGCCATCACGGGCGCCGACGTGGCGGGCAACGAGACCAGCAGCGCCGCCCAGGCCATCTCCCCGACCCTGGCCAATGGCTTGCAGGGCCTGCTCGACGCGGCCCAGATCGAGATAGTGACCGACGCCAATGGCAACCAGACCATCATCTTCCGGCTGGGGGATATCTCGAACCTGGATGCGGACGGCGACCTCGAGGGCATTGCCATCGAGTTCAACGTGCGGGTCGACAACAGTGCGGGCAATCAGGCCGGCTCCCAGCTCGGGGTCTTCGCCAGGGATTATGTGGGCGCGGATCCGGACAATCTGATCCAGCGCGGGGCCAGCCAGACCCTCTATCAGGACATCATAGAGCCCAGCCTGGGTGGCCTGGACAAGACGGTGATCGCCTTCGACCCCAGGGCCATCGACAGCAACACCGGCCGCGCCCAGGTCCAGATAAGCTTCGCGCAGTCCGGGGGCCTGGCCGCCTTCGAGCCGCGCCTGACCGACGGTTTCCCCGGCGGCAGCAACTATGCGCTGACCAGCCTGACCATCACCCTGGGGGGGACCCTCTATACCTACGACAGCGGCGACAGTGCCAACAACTATGGCCTGCCGCCGGGCGTCACCGTCATGGTCACCCAGGGCGCCAGCTTCGCGGTCGACTTCTCCCGGCTCGATGGCGGCGCAGAGGTGACCCTGACCTATAGCGTCGATCTGCCCAATGGAGCCACCATTGCCGGCACCGACGCAACCCTGACCTGGTCCAGCCTGCCGGAAGACTTCAGCGGCTGGGGCGGCTCCACCGTCGGCACGGACGGCAGCGCCAGCGGCGAGCGCACCGGCCAGGATGGCCAGGGCAACACCCTCAACAACTATGTGCTCGCCAGCACTGCCGGGCTTGGCCTCGTCAGCGGCACCCTGTGGAACGACACCGCCAGCGCCACCGCCAGCACCCAGCCGGATGGGCCCGGGCTCGCGGGCCAGACGGTCACCCTGGTCTGGGGCGGGCTGGATGGGGACCTCGCCACCGCCGGGGACAACCAGAGCTTCACCACCACCACGGATGGCAGTGGCCGCTTCTCCTTTGGCATCTTGCCGACGGGCGTCTATCGACTCGATGGGCCGGCGGGGAGCACCATCACGGACGCAGGCTATGGCACCTTGCAGGTTCGCATCGACAGCGACGGCGGCACCCTGGGGCAGATCGGGTTAGTGCTCACCGAGGCCGGCATCGACGCCGGCCAGTTCGAAGCCGGAGCCAACATCGGCTATGTGGAGCTCAACGATGCGCCCACCCTGGGCAACACGACCCCGGCCCAGAGCGTGGATGAAGATCAGGATCTCCAGCTGGTCGGGCTCTCGGTGGCCGACATGGACGCGGGCAGCGGTGCCCTCACCCTCACCCTGACGGTGACCCAGGGCGTGCTCTCCCTGGGGAGCGCAACCGGCCTGACAGTAGTCACCAACAACGGCGGTGGCCAGCTGGTCTTGACCGGCAATCTGGCCGCCCTCAATGCCGCCCTGCTGACCCTCAATTACCGTGGCAACCAGGATTACAACGGCAGCGACACCCTCTCGGTGCTGATCAACGACAACGGCCAACTGGGTGACAAGCTCAACGGCGACGGCATTCCCGGCAATGCCGAGGATGCCCTGACGGCCACCACCAGCGTCCTCATCACCCTCAACCCGGTCGACGATGCCCCCGTCGCCCAGAACGACACCACCACGGCGCGGGAAGCGGGCGGTACCGCCAACAACCTGCCCGGCACCTCGCCCCAGGGCAATCTGCTGCGCAATGATACCGACGTGGACATCGCCACCAACAGCGACATCCTGCACCTTGGCCAGGTGACCAGCACGGCCACCGGCAACAGTGCCACCACCAATTCGGTCGATGTCGAGGCCAGCATTACCGGCAAGTACGGCACCCTCTATGTGTTGCTCGGGGGTGGCTATCGCTACGTCCTCGACAACGACAACCCCGATGTGGAGAGGCTGCGCCTTGGCAGTGACACCCTGACCGAGCAGTTCGACTATCAGGTGGTCGATGACGAGGGCGTCAGCAATCAGGCCAGTCTCATCATCACCATCCAGGGCGCCAACGACGCCCCCTTGGGCAGCGACGATGCAGGCAGCGCCACCGAGCAGGGGGTCGGCCAGGCCGGCACGGACGCCATCGGCAATGTGCTCACCAACGACACCGACATCGATGCGGGAGACGGCAAGGGGGTCAGCAAGGTCGCCCTGGGACCGGACACCAACCTCAGCCAGATAACCGATGTGCCCGGCGGCAGCACCAGCGCCAATGGTGCCGTCATTGTCGGGCTCTACGGCACCCTGACCCTGGGGGCCGACGGCAGCTATCGCTACCTGGTGGACAACAGCAATGCCGCCGTCCAGGCCCTGAGGCAGGGGGACACCCTCACCGAGACCTTCAGCTACAGGGTCACGGATCTGGGCAACCTCCACGACATCGCCGCCCTGGTGATCACCATCAACGGCAGCAATGATGCCCCTGTGGCGGTGGATGACACGGGCACCGCCGTCGAGGCCGGGGGACTCGGCAACACCACCCTCGGTAGCAATGCCACCGGCAACGTGCTCGCCAACGACGGCGACCCCGACGCCAGCAACCCCGATGAAACCCGGCATGTCGCCACTGTCCGCACCGGCACCACAGGGGGCACGGGCACTGCTGGTACCCTGGGCTCCCAGTTGCGGGGCGACTATGGCTGGCTGCTGCTCAATGGGGATGGCAACTACACCTATGTGATCGACAACGACCTGGCGGCGGTTCAGGCCCTGCGTCTGGCGACCGATACCCTGGCCGACCGCTTTACCTACTCCCTGGTGGATGCCGCCGGCGCCAGCAGCCTGGCCACCATCACCATCACCATCCAGGGGGCCAATGATACCCCCACCGCCGTCCCGGATGCGGCCATCGCCATCGAAGGCATCGATCAGGCAAGCGGCACCAATCCAGGCGGCAACGTCCTCACCAACGACACGGATCCCGATCGCAACGGGGAACAGTTCACCATCACCGGCGTCAGCTTCGGGGCCACCAGCGGCACCGTCGGCAGTGCAATAAGCGGCCTCTATGGCACCCTCACCCTCAACGCCGACGGCAGCTACACCTATGTGCTGGACAATGCCAATGCCACGGTGCAACGACTGCTGCCCGGTGAGAACCTGGTCGAAGCGTTTGACTATCAGATGCGCGACCTTGGCGGCCTCGCCAGCGCCCAGACCCTGACCATCACCATCCAGGGGCGCAACGACACCCCGCTGGCGGTGGCCGACACTGGCACCGCCGTCGAGGCGGGGGGGGCCAACAACACCACCCTCGGCAGCAACGCCACCGGCAACGTGCTCGGCAACGACACGGATCCCGAATCGGGCAACCCCGACGAGCGCAAGACGGTCAGCGCTGTGCGGACAGGCACCGGCACCGCCGGCACTCTGGGCAGCCAGCTGAGAGGCAACTATGGCTGGCTCACCCTCAACGGGGATGGCAGCTACACCTATGTGATCGACAACAGCCTGGCCGCGGTCCAGGCCCTGCGAACCAGTGCCGACACACTGACCGACAGCTTCGGTTACGGCATGACGGACGCCAACGGTGCCAGCAGCTCAGCCACCCTGACCATTCGCATCCAGGGGGCCAACGACACCCCCGTGGCCAGCAACGACATCGGGATCGCCGTCGCCGACAATGGTGCCGGCAATGTGGTCAATCCCAACGGCAACCTGCTGGGCAACGATACCGACATCGACAGCGGCGACAGCCTGATCCTCAGCGGTGGGCGAGCGGGAACTGAAGCCGCAGGCGGCACGCTGGCCGCCGTCACCCAGGTCCTTCCCCTCACCCTGACCGGGCTCTATGGCACCCTAACCCTGTATCAGGATGGCCGTTACCAATATGCCCTCGATACCGGCAATGCCACCGTTCAGGGGCTGGGGCCCCTGCAGACCCTGAACGACCACTTCACCTACCAGGCGCAAGATCTGGCGGGTGCGGTCGATCTTGCCCAGCTCACCATCCTCATACGGGGGCGCAACGATGCCCCGGTCGCCAACCCGGATCAGGCCCAGGTGATCGAGGCGGGCGGACTCAATAACGGGCAACCCGGTCTGGATCCCGGCGGCAATGTGCTCGGCAATGACAGCGATCTGGAGGGCGATGCCCTGACGGTGACGGGCGTTCAGCATGCCGATGGCCAGAGTGCCGCCCTGGGGACTGTGCTGCAGGGGCGCTATGGTGAGCTGGTGATGAATGCCGATGGCAGCTGGCACTACCGTCTGGACAACAGCCTCGCCGAGGTGCAGGCCCTGCGCGGGCCTGACCAGACCCTGACCGAGCTCTTCAACTACCAGATCGCGGATCTCTGGGGCGCCGCCAGCGCCAGCACGCTCACCCTGACCATTCGCGGCAGCAACGACACGCCGATTGCCGTGGATGACAAGGCCAATGCCATCGAAGCCGGCGGCATTGACAACACGGCGGCGGGGCTGGATCCCGTCGGCAATGTGCTGGACAACGACAGCGACGTGGACAGCCAGGCCAATGGCGAGACCAGGACAGTGCTCACCGTCAGCGACGCGCTCGGCAACAGCGTCAATGCGGGCCAGGTTTTGCAGGGACGCTATGGCCAGCTCACCCTCAATGCCGATGGCAGCTACCAGTACCTGATTGACAATGACAACCCCGAGGTCGAGGCGCTGCGACTGGCCAGCCAGACCCTCACCGAGGTGTTCAGCTACCGCATGCGCGATCAGGGGGGAGCCCTCTCCGAGGCCCGCCTGACCGTCGTCATTCAGGGGGCCAACGACAACCCGGTCGCCCAGGATGACAGCGCTGTGGCAAACGATCAGGTGCAGGCCCCCCATGCCTCGGGCCAGGTGTTGCCCAACGATGGTGATGTCGATGGCGATGATCCCCTGCGCGTCACCGGGGTGCGCAGCGGCACCGAGGACGGCAGCGGCAATGGGGGCACCCTCGGCCAGCCGCTCGCCGGGCGCTACGGCTGGCTGACCCTCAACCAGGATGGCAGCTATAGCTACACCATAGATCTGACCAACCCGGAAGTGCTGGCCGCCGCCGGCCTCGGCCAGGTGCTGCAGGATGTGTTTACCTACACCCTGGGGGATGGCAGCGGGGCCACCGATCAGGCCCAGCTGGTGATCCACCTGGACATCTCAGCCCCCTATGTGCCCCCGCCCGACACCAAAGGGGCCGGCCCCCATGATCTCGATCAGGGGACAATGGGGGATCTGGGTGCGCCGCTCCCCGACCTGACCCCGGCCATCTTCGTCACCCCAGTGGTGCAGAACATCAACAGGCTGCTCGGCGCCAGTTCAGAGCGCACCGACGGCAGCCTGCTGTTCTTCGGCCTGACCCCGGAGATCCACAGCCAGAGCATAGGCCAGGGCCTGGGCCAGCTGGAGGGGACCTTCGTCAGCCAGAGCGTGCAGGAGAGCTGGCTGGCCCAGGAACAGGATCTGGCCAGCTTCCTCGGTCGTCACGGCCGGGTCAGCCTCAGCGCCGACGGCCTGCTCAGCGATGAGTCGGTGTTTGCCATGACGCCACAGGATATGCGGCCTCATGGCGCCCCCGATCCCGCTGGCAAGGCCAGCAGTTTTACCAGGCAATTGCAGGATGCGGCAGGCCGCGCCATGACAGGCACTGCGCGCACCGCCACCCTTGCCACCAAATCAGGCACTTGATTCTAAGGACAGATGATGCCCAGACTCGCTCCCCGCCCCTTGACCCTGACTTCCAGCCTGCTGCTCTGTGCCTGCAGCACCCTGCCACCCGAGACCTACACGGAGCAGGACAAGACAGACCGGATACGCTTCGATCGTCAGCTGATGTACGATCAGCAAGAGCCCGTGATCCACCCCCTCACCTTCTATGAAGCGGCGGCCAGGGCCCTCAAATACAACCTGGACTATCGCCTCAAACTGATGGAGGGCGCGCTCGCGGCGGATCTGCGGGATCTCTCCAGCCATGAGATGCTGCCCCAGCTGGTCGCCTCCGCCGGGCTGGCCGGACGCAGCAACGACTCAGGTGGTACCTCGATCGGGATCGAGGACGGTGAGGAGAGCCTGCGCGCCTCCACCTCCCAGGAGCGCTACCGCGATCTGAGCGGTCTGGGGCTGAGCTGGAGCCTGCTCGATTTCGGCGTCGCCTATTACCGCAACCAGCAGAAGGGGGATCAGGTGCTGATGGCCGAAGAGCGCCGTCGCAAGGTGGCCCAGAACGTGCTGCAAGATGTGCGCAGCGCCTACTGGCGTGCCCTGGGGGCCCAGCGCCTGCTGCCCGAGGTCGACAAGCTGCTGGCCAGAACCCGGGTGGCCCTCGACTCTGCCCGCCAGGCCGAGACGCAAGGCTTGTTGCCGCGCCAGCAGGCGCTGGCCTACCAGCGCGCCCTCATCGATTCCGTTTCCCTGCTCAATCAGCGCCGCCAGGATCTCGAGTTCGCCCGGGCCGAACTCGCCGCCCTCATCTCCCTGCCCTCCGGCAGCAAGATGGTGCTGGCCGATGATACCCCCGAACCCCAGTTGCCGACCCTGGCCCAGAGCATCGACAACCTGGAGCTGATGGCGCTGGAAAACCGCCCCGAGATCATGGAGGAGTGGTATCGCAAGCGCGCCAACCAGCAGGACATCAAGATAGCCAAGGCCGAACTCTGGCCCAACGTGAGCCTGAACTGGGGCTACAACTACGACTCCAACCAGTACCTGTACAACAACCACTGGTCCGAGACAGGGTTGCAGGTCTCCATCAACCTGCTCAAGTTCCTGCGGCTGCCCGCCATCCAGAACCTGGAGGTCTCCCAGAAGGTCACGGATGATGCCAGACGTGTCGCTCTCTCCATGGCCGTGCTGACCCAGGTTAGGGTCGGCGTGCTGCGCTACAACCTGGCCGCCCAGGAAGTGGCCTTCGCCGACGAGAGCCTGCGTGTTGATCAGAGCTTGCTCCGCTATGCCCAGGCCGCCCGTACCAGCGATCAGGGGTCCGAGCTCGAGGTCATCCGCACCGAAGGGCGCTACCTGCTCTCCCGCTATCAGCGCGAGGCCGCCTACTCCCAGGCCCAGGCCGCCTGGGGCCGGCTCTACAACTCGGTCGGCCTGGACGTGCAGCCAGAGGCCATCGCCCAGCACGACGTCCAGACCCTGGCGAAAGCCATCGAGCAAACCATCAAGAAACAGGAGAACCAGGCCTTGCTGACTTCCAATGGCGGAGTGCCCTATGCCCTTCCCAACTAACACCAGCCCCTGGTGGCTTCTGCTGCTGCCGCTGGCCGCGCAGGCCAGCCCCGCCCTGGCTCCGGCCACAGGCACCTTGCAGGACGATCCCAATGCCATTCGCATCCTGCTGACCGCCAACCTGGAGACGACCCTCTCCAGCCAGATGAGCGGCACCCTGGGTAAACTGCAGGCCAGTCTCGGCCAGCCCGTCAAGCAGGGGGCCCTGCTCGCCCGTTTTGACTGTCGGGAAGGCGAGGCCCAGGCCCGCGTCGCCCAGGCGGAGTTGCAGATGGCCCGCCAGGATCTCGCCGCCAAACGCAACCTGCGCAAGCTCGATGCGGTGGGCGATCTCGAGGTGGCCATCGCCGCCACCGGGGTACAAAAAGCCGAGGGCGCCCATGCCCTGGCCCGGGCGCGCACCAGCTACTGCGACGTGCGGGCCCCCTTCGCGGGGCGCATCGCCCAGGTGCAGGCCAAGCCTTACCAGACCATGACCGCCGGCACCCCCCTGTTCGATCTGGTCAGTGACGGCCCCCTCAAGGTCCGCCTCAACGTCCCCTCCCGGCTGCTGTCCGGGCTGCAACAGGGGCAGGCCCTCGAGATCAACGTGCTGGAGACGGGCAAGCCCTACCAGGCCAGGATCAGCCACATCAATGCCCGGGTCGACGCCGTGGCCCAGACAGTCGAGCTGGAGGCCAGACTGGACGCCCCTTATCCCGAACTGGTCGCGGGCATGAGTGGCGTGGCCCGCATTCTGGAGTCCCATGACTGAATCGCTCCCGCCGCCTCAACTGCTGCTGGCCTTGCATGCCCTGCGTGACCGGGCCCTGGCCGCCCGAAGTCTCAATGCCCTCGCCTTCTCCATGGCCAACGATCTCTATCAATTGCTGCCGTTTCATCAGGCGCTGGTGTTTGCCCGCCATGGCCAGTCCCAGGAGCTGCTCTGCGTCTCCGGACTGGCCAGGCCCAGCGAAGACTCCCCCTATCTCATCTGGCTCGGCAGGATGAGCCGCTGGCTCGATGCCCAGATCTCGGGTCATGACCCCGTCTGGCTGGCGCGCGAGACCCTCTCCCTGCCGGAGGATCTGGCCGAAGGCTGGGCCGAGTGGTGGCCGGAGGGGGTGTTCTGCGTCCCCATCCAGCGCGACGATGGCGAGCGGCTTGGCCTGTTCTGCCTGCTGCGCGAGAGCGAGCCTCCCACCCCCCTGCTGCCCCTGCTGCAAGGTCTCTGGCAGACCTGGGCCTATTGCTGGCACAGCCTGACCCACAAGCCGCCCCTGCTCGGCTGGCGGCCCAGTCGGCGCCAGCTCATCCTGCTGGCCCTGGCCGCCGGCGTCATGCTGCTCATCCCCATCCGCCAGAGCGCCCTGGCGCCGGCCGAAGTGGTCTCCCGCACCAGCCTGGTGATCAGCAGCCCCCTCGCCGGTGTCATAGAGCAGATGGCGGTACGCCCGAATCAGACGGTGGCCGCGGGGGCCCCCCTGTTTCGCCTGGACGAGACCACGCTGCGCAACCGGGCTGAGGTGCTGACCCAGGAGGTGGCCGTGGCCGATGCCGAACTGCTCGCCGCCAGCCAGCGCGCCTTCGACAATCCCCAGAGCCGACGCGAGCTGACCCTGCTCACCGGCCGGGCCCAGCAAAAGCGTGCCGAGCTGGCGGGGGTCGAGCTGCAGCTGTCCCGCAGCCAGGTGACGGCCCCCCGGGACGGGGTCGCCGTGTTCAGCGATGCCAACGACTGGCTCGGCAAACCTGTGGTGACCGGGGAGCGCATCATGCAGCTGGCCGATCCCCACCAGCCCGCCATGCGCATCTTGCTGCCGGTGGCCGATGCCATCGCCCTCGAACCCGGGGCCGACGTCACCCTGTTCCTGAGCGCCTATCCCCTGGATCCCCTGCGCGGCAAGATCCTGGAGACCAGCTATCAGGCCCAGCCGGGGGCTGACGGCGTGGTCGCCTACCGGCTGCTCGCCACCATAGAGTCGCCTCCCTCCCATGCCCGTCTCGGCCTGCACGGCACCGCCAAGCTCTATGGCGAGCGCGTGCTGCTCGGCTACTACCTGCTGCGCCGTCCCCTGGCGGCCCTGCGCGCCTGGAGCGGCCTCTGATGCTGGATCCCGCCGACCTGCCCCTGCCGAGCCTGCGCGATGATCTGCGACTCTGCCCGGCGGACAGAACCGCCAACGGCGAGCCGGCCTGGCTCATTCAGGACATGGTGATCAACCGCTTCTACCGCATCGGCTGGTTCGAGTTCGAGTGTCTGGTACGCTGGGCCGGGCAGACGCCCCGCCGCCTGCAGCAGGCGCTGCAGCACGAGACGGCCCTGCATCCCGAGGTGGAGCAGATCCTCGCCTTCAGCCAGTTTCTCGAGCGCCATCAGCTGGTGCGCCCCAGCCCCCAGGCGGTGGACAGGCTGCGCCAGGCGAGCGAAGGCCGGGCCTGGCTGAAGGGACAGTGGTGGTTGCATCACTACTTGTTTTTCCGCGTCCCCCTGCTGCGCCCCCAGGGCCATCTCCAGCGGCTGGCGGCACGGCTTGACTGGCTGTTCAGCCCCCTCACCGCCTGGCTGGTGGCGGGGGCCAGCCTGCTCGGCATACTGCTGACCCTGCAGCAGTGGGACAGCTTCACCCACGCCGTGGTGGAGTCCTTCTCCCTCGACGGCCTGCTGAGCTTCGCCCTCGCCCTGATCCTGGCCAAGACGCTCCATGAGCTGGGCCATGCCCTGGTCGCCACCCGGCTCGGGGTGCGGGTGGCCCACATGGGGATCGCCTTCGTGGTGCTCTGGCCCATGCTCTACACGGATACCAGCGAGAGCTGGAAGCTGGCCCGCTCCCGCCAGCGGCTCGCCATCGCCAGCGCCGGCATACTGACCGAGCTGGCCCTGGCCGGGCTGGCCACCCTGGGCTGGGCCCTGTGTGCGGAAGGGGCGCTGCGCAACGGCCTGCTCTACCTCGCCACCACCAGCTGGATCCTCTCCCTAGCCCTCAATGCCAGCCCCTTCATGCGCTTCGATGGCTACTTCATCGTCTCGGATCTGCTCAACTTCCCGAACCTGCACGAGCGGGCCTCGGCCCTGGCCAGGGTGGCCCTGCGCCGTTCCCTGCTCGGCCTGATTGAGCCCTGGCCCGAGCCCTTTGCGGTGCGCCAGCGCCGGGCGCTCATCGGCTTTGCCATCCTGACCTGGCTCTATCGCCTGGTGCTGTTCCTCGGCATCGCTGTCGCCGTCTACTTTCTGTTCTTCAAACTGCTGGGGATACTCCTGTTCATGGTCGAAATCGGCTGGTTCATCCTTCTTCCCGTCTGGCGGGAGCTGACCCATTGGTGGCGGGCTCGCGCCAGGGTGACCCGTCCACGCCGGCTCGGGCTCGCGCTGGGGCTGCTCACCCTGCTCATCCTGCTGGCCCTGCCCTGGCATAGCCAAATCAAGGGGGTCGGGGTCGCGCGGGCGGAGCGCCAGCTGCAGGTGTTCACCCCCTTCCCCGCCCGCCTGGAGAGCCTGCGGGCCGCCGGGCCCGTCAAGGCGGGGGAATCTCTGCTGCAACTGGTGGATCCCGATCTCGACTGGAAGGTGCAGGGCAACACCCAGAGCATCCAGACCTATGGCGCGCGCCTGGGCGGCATGCTGGATGACCCCTTCGGGCTCAGTGAACAGATAGCGACCCGGGAGCGGCTCAGGGTGCAATACAGAGAGGCAAATGCGACACGGGCTGAGATAGACAGGCTCAGGCTGGCGGCCCCCTTCAGCGGCCTCTGGCTGGATGTGGATCCCGAGCAGCGGCCCGGACAGTGGCTCAACAGCCAGCACCCCATAGGCGTCCTGATCGATCCCGGCCAGTGGCAGGTCGATGCCTATGTGGCGGCGGATGAGATAGCGCGTCTGCGGGTCGGCGATCCGGTACGTTTCTATCCGGACGGCGCCCTTTCGCCCCTCCATGGCACCCTGGTCGATCTGGGCACCACCCGGGTCGCCAAGCTCAAGCACCCCATGCTGAGCGCCCGCTTCGGGGGCCCCATCACCACCAGCCCGCAAGGGGAGGAGCTGCAACCAGCCCATCCCCTGTTCCTGGTGCGGATCCGGCTGGATGAGGCCCCGGCCACCCTGCGGGAGACCCGCGGCACCCTGGTGCTGGAGGGGAGCCGACGCAGCCTGCTGGCCGAGGGGAGCACCTGGCTGCTCGCCGTGCTGCTGCGGGAAAGCGGCTTCTAGGCCCCATGGATGAAATGGCGGACATAAAAAAACCGGCCGCAAGGGCCGGTGAAACAGTTCAGGCTTGTCAGGTGACAATTCGCACCCAGCGGATGAAGACAGCTTCCAATTCCCTGTGAAACCCTGCCCTCTTGAGTACGTGATCTCACTCTACGCCAGGGTCACTGAATCGGGACTGAACCATTTGTGCATTCTTTATCCGCCTCAGAGGCGGATCCCGAGGGACTGGCGCAGATAGGCGCCCGCCCCCAGCAGGCCGGGCCCCTCATGGGTGATGAGGAACACCGGAATGTCCTTCAGATAAGGCTTGAAGCGCCCCTTGTCCTCGAAGGCGACCCGAAAACCGGAGCCGATGAAGAACTCCTGGAAGCGGGGCACTATGCCGCCGGCGATGTAGACGCCGCCGAAGGTGCCCAGGTTGAGCGCCAGGTTGCCGGCAAAGCGGCCCATGAGCACGCAGAACAGGCTCAGGGTGCGGCGGCAATCGAGGCAGTCACCCGCCAGCGCCCGCTCGGTGATGTCTTTGGGGGCAAAAAGTTCGGGCTCGCGGCCGTCGGATTTGACCAGGCCGCGATAGAGATTGACCAGTCCCGGGCCCGACAGGAAACGCTCGGCCGACACATGGCCCAGCTCGCCACGCATCACCTGCAGCACGGCATCTTCCTCTTCCGTGTTGGCGGCGAAATCCACGTGACCGCCCTCCCCCGGCAGACTGAGCCACTGCTCGCCGGCCTGCACCAGGTGCGCCACCCCAAGGCCGGTACCTGCGCCATAGATGGCGATGGGCTTGCCAGCCACCGGGGCGGCGCCGCCGAGCTGGATGCGGTCACTCTCACCGAGCACGGGCACCGCCATGGAGACGGCGGTGAAATCGTTGATCACCTGCAGGCGATCCAGGCCGAGGTTGCTCTGCATCTCGCGGATGGAGAACTCCCAGCTGTGGTTGGTCATGGCGACCCAGTCGCCATTGATGGGACAGGCGATGGCGATGCAGGCTTCGCCCACCTTGACGCCATGCTCCTCCAGATAGAGGCGCACCACGGCCTCTAGGCTGGGGTGGGCCAGCCCGGAATAGGTCTTTGCCTGGGAAATGGCGCCGGTCGCCAACTCGCAGAGGGCCAGCCGGGCATTGGTACCGCCTACGTCGCCCACCAGCGCATGGGTATGCTGCATAACAAACTCCTTCGTTACCGACTCGGGGCGGCCCTTACCGTCCCGACATTGTTATTTGGTTGCAATACTACCCGAGCCCCTTCCCTTGCGGCGCGTCGGATGAATGCAACTGTGCGCCCGCTCACAGTGTTGTTGCTTTGCAACATTTGTAAGCGTTTTCAAGGGTCGGATGGAAGTTTGTAACCAAAAGCACGAAATAATTAGACATGAGTCATACTTTGTGGGGACGAGATTAGTTCCGATAAGCGCTTGTCTTGTATAGTCATCAAGTAGATTGGAAACCTGCTTGAGCTGTGAATTTAGTGCACAGACACTGAAGTTAAATTACAAAAATGCCTGGTGGTAATGATGAATACCCTCGATAAAATTACGAACAATTTGGAAAGTTTCAGTAAATCAGAGCGTAAGGTGGCTGAAGTGATCCTGGCGTCGCCCCAGACCGCCATTCACTCCAGCATTGCCACCCTCGCCAAGCTGGCCGATGTCAGCGAACCGACCGTCAATCGCTTCTGCCGTCGTCTCGATACCAAGGGCTTCCCCGACTTCAAGCTGCACCTGGCCCAGAGCCTGGCCAACGGCACCCCTTATGTGAACCGCCACGTGGAAGCGGAAGACGGGCCCGACACCTATACCGCCAAGATCTTCGAATCCACCATGGCCTGTCTCGATGCCGCCAAGAACAGCCTGGACATCTCCGCCATCAACCGCTGCGTCGATATCCTGACTCAGTCCAAGAAGATCAGCTTCTTCGGCCTGGGCGCCTCTTCCGCCGTGGCCCGCGATGCCCAGAACAAATTCTTCCGCTTCAACATTCCCGTGGTGAGCTTCGACGACATCGTCATGATGCGCATGAGCTGCATCAACAGCAGCGAAGGGGATGTGGTGGTGCTGATCTCCCACACCGGCCGCACCAAGGCGCTGGTGGAAATCGCGGCCCTGGCCCGTGAAAACGATGCCACCGTCATCGGCATGACCGCCAAGGATTCTCCCCTGGCCCGGGAGTGCAACCTGGTGCTCTCCATGGACGTGCCGGAAGACACCGACGTCTATATGCCGATGGCGTCGCGCATCGCCCAGCTGGCCCTGGTGGACGTGCTGGCAACCGGCTTTACCCTGCGCCGTGGCATGAAATTTCGCGAAAACCTGAAGAAAGTCAAAGAAGGTTTGCGCGAATCCCGCTTTGATACCCCGCATAATTCCTGAATCATTCGGGGGTCCGCCCCCGACTGTCTATGCCACCGGGCTTGGTGTAGTATCGTAATTTAATAACACAAGGCCACCCAGATGGCCTGCAAGCAGGCGCCATGCCACATGCTTGACGGGGCAGTATTTCAAGTCATATCAACTTCACATTGGAGTCTTTCATGCCAAGACGTACAAAGATTGTAACCACACTCGGTCCGGCGACCGATCGCGACGGCATCCTCGAGGGGATCATCCGCGCCGGTGCCGACATGGTGCGGATGAACTTCTCTCACGGCACTCCTGAAGATCATATCCTGCGCGCCAACCAGGTGCGTGAAATCGCCGCCAAGCTGGGCCGTCATGTGGCCATCATGGGGGACCTGCAAGGCCCCAAGATCCGCGTTTCCACCTTCAAGGATGGCAAGATCTACCTCGCCATCGGTGACAAGTTCATTCTCGATGCCGCCCTCGGCAAGGGTGAAGGCTGCCAGGAGCAGGTCGGCATCGACTACAAGAGTCTGCCAAACGACGTGGTGGCCGGCGACATCCTGCTGCTGGACGATGGCCGCGTGCAACTGAAAGTCGAGCAGGTCGAAGGCACCCGCATTCACACCACGGTCACAGTGGCCGGGCCTCTCTCCAACAACAAGGGCATCAACAAGAAAGGGGGCGGTCTCTCCGCACCGGCCCTGACCGAGAAGGACAAGGAAGACATCAAGACCGCCGCCCGCATGAACGTGGACTACCTGGCCGTCTCCTTCCCCCGCAGCGGCGATGATCTGCGCTACGCCCGCGAACTGGCCCGCGAAGCTGGCTCCAACGCCAAGATAGTGGCCAAGGTCGAGCGCGCCGAAACCGTCGCCAGCGACGAGGCGATGGAAGACATCATCCTCGGCTCCGATGCCGTCATGGTGGCCCGTGGCGATCTCGGCGTCGAGATCGGCGATCCCGAGCTGGTGGGTGTGCAGAAGAAGCTCATTCGTCACTCCCGTCGCCTGAACCGCGTGGTCATCACCGCGACCCAGATGATGGAGTCCATGATCAACGCCCCGCTGCCGACCCGCGCCGAGGTAATGGACGTGGCCAACGCCGTGCTGGACGGTACAGATGCTGTGATGCTCTCCGCCGAGACCGCCGCCGGCCAGTTCCCCATCGAGACGGTCACC
>RCUH01001153.1_pt1 | contig 20934 bp, 17 predicted proteins | sample 2166191 | NCBI WGS metagenome assembly RCUH01 (sample SAMN09932848, study PRJNA488358) | compost metagenome | feature: garden; material: soil; isolation source: compost soil in an enriched community after 214 h of incubation | place: Germany: Experimental Botanical Garden Goettingen | collected...
AGAAAGCTTCAATACCGAAAACGTCAACGATCATACCACCTTTAGTTCTGCATTTAACAAAACCATTAACGATTTCACCTGTTTCGTTAGCATTGATAACCCTGTCCCAAGCTTTGATAGTACGCGCCTTTTTGTGCGATAATACTAATTGTCCTGATTTATCTTCACGAACATCAATAAGAACTTCAACTTTGTCTCCAACTTTTAAGTTTGGATTGTAACGGAATTCGTTAAGAGAAATAACACCTTCCGATTTAGCGTTGATGTCAACAATAACGTCTCTGTCAGTAATTCTTACTACAGTACCTTCTACTACTTCATCGCTATCAGTTGAAATAAAAGTTTTTTCAACTAATGTTTCAAATTCCCTAAGGTTTTGTTCGTCTACCGGATCAATACCTTCTTCAAAGTTATGCCAGTTAAACTCCTGTAGAAATTCTTCTTTTGTTTTTGTTTGTTCAGACATGCTGATAAAAAATTTGTATCCTGTGCTTTGCCGGGTTTCTATGCAGCGCAAAACATCAGAAGCGTTTTACATAAAATAGTTTAAATACCTTAAGGAAACCACATCTGCCAAAAGGTGCGCAAAGGTACTATATTTTTTAATACCTGCAACTATTAACACGCAGGTTTTTAAGCTAGTAAAACACATTTACCGATTTTTTAAATATAACTATCAAACTTGTTATAAATATAACACTCGAAAACAAAAAATTTAACATAGTTTTTATATTAATATTTTTTTTTACCTTAGTCAACGGAAAAAACTTGAAATTAAGTCACAAAAGCTTAATTTTTACTATGAAACTAATCATAAACAAAAAGCATTACGGTAGTATGCATTTAACATTAAAAAATTGCATCTGCCTGCTTTTGCTATTTATATCTACCCATTCATCATGGGCTCAATTTAGCGTTACAGCTATACCAACAGATGTAACCTGTAATGGTAACGGCGCTATAGCTTTTTCGGTGCAAGGTGCCGAAGCCGGTGCAACAATAAACTATATCGTTTATCGTACCGATGTAACTCCCGAAACACTTGTACATAATAGCTCCATACCAAATGTAGCGGGTCAACAAAGTGGTACTTACAGAGTAGAAGCTACACAGAGTGTAAATGAAGAACCTTTTGGACCACCAGCCACAACTATAGTAACTATAGATAATAATATGGTGCCTACAATAGTTTCCGGAAATGTAACAAATGCTATTTGTGGAAATGATGGGATAATAACAATAAGCACAACACAAGGTACCGTTGCTACTTATGAAATTACATCTCCTATAAGTGTAGGTCCTCAATCATCACCCGTATTCGAAAATCTTTTAGGAACCGTTGCTGGAACCAGTTACAATTTTAAGATAACAGACATTTGCGACGAATCCGAATCAAAAACATATACTGTATTTTTAGACAAACCGATTCTTAAAGTATCACCACCCTCATTCCCAGATATCGAATTAATCGCCTGCGATCTTTTAACAGTTAAAAATACGGTTACAACGACAAATGGTTTGCCTATTCACTATCCACTGCAAGTTACTTCTACTCTTGTTTATCAAGGAACAACAACTACATACAACCAAACCATTACATCAGGAGATATTAATATGGTAGAAATAATTCAGGTTGTGCCTTATTATTACGGAGAATACTATACTTATAAAGTTAAAGTTACAGACCCTTGCGGAACCATTTATGATACTTCTGCATTTCCTGTCGATCCAGTATTAACGGTGTATGCCGAACTTGAAAATATTGAATGCCTGGGTAAAATTTTAAAGGTATCTCCAAGTAAATTTTTAGGGCCATTTACTCTTGAATTTACTACAATGCCCGATGGTTTTAATCCCGAGGATTTTAACATTAAATACCCCGGACCATACGTTGTAGGTGATATAAGTATTAAATTTGGTGAAGATGGTAATCCTTTACCATATGGCTTTTATAAGATTAAAATTTTAGATGCCTGCGGCAGAACAGCAGCATCAATGGAAGTTGAAAATAAAGTTCCAGAAGAAATAGAAGCGATAGCAACACCTACTCCAGCTTCATGTGTGGCATTAGGTAGTGTGGAGGCTTATATTCCCGGATTATTTATAGAGACGGCAACCATAACTTTGGGGCCGGATACTTACCCTACCCCTAAAGATGTTTCTGATGGAATTTCACTACCTAAAAAGGACAAAGTAGTGGTAGGCAATCTTCCGCCTGGAGAATATGCTATTGTACTGGTTGATACTTGCGGAACAACATACCCTCCTGTATTATTTGAAATAAAAGAGTATACAGATGCTACGGCAGGATCTAACGCTCGTGTGGGTTGCGAGGTTGGTTATGGAAGCATTAATGTATCCGGAACTCAGTCATTTACAAAAATCGAAATTACTTCTGCTCCGCAAGATTATCCCTTTCCTTTACCTCATGACGTTTTTTCTTATGTTATTGATGGTGCATTATATATGGATCACCTGATACCGGGCCAATATAAATTTAAAGCAGCAACAGAGTGCGATTCAGATGTACAAATGAACCCCGCTACCTTTACAGTCACAGGATATTCCGAAACGCTCAATGAATATGAGCTCATACACCATTGCTCTTCATTCGATCTCGTTTTAAATCATGTTAGTAACTCGCTGGTATTTGTTGTTTATGGTCTTCAAAAATATAATGAGGTAACAGGCGTTTGGGGACATCCAGAGACTGGAGAACCTTATACAGAAGGTCTTAAAATAGTTACCAACGGTAACGCATCAGGGAGTGAAGAAGCCAATGCTTTTGGTCTGAATAATAATACTACAAATCCTAACCTCGAATTCCTCACCGGTAAATACAGGATTGTAAAACAATATACAAGCTGGGGTGATGGCAGTAAGGGAGAAAAAAGCAAAAATTGCACCCAGATTCTACAAACATTCGATTATTTTAATGAATTAAAAATCCAAGGCGCTGTAAGTCTTAGCTGCACAGGGAATGAGGGAGATATACAAATATTGGCTGTAGGCGTACCTCCTCTTAACTATAAAATTATAACTAAAAACAATCAGCCTTTTATTATTGACAATGGTGAAAGCAATATTTTTTCAGGCCTTGATTCTGCAGTTTATACACTAGAAGTGTCAGACCCCTGCTCTACCAGAACGCTTACTTTCAATATTGCTGACATCCCTCCTTTAGTAACTGCTCCCGCTCCCGAAAAGCTGACGGCTATACAACATTGTGATGAAGATGAAAATGGAAACGAAATATTTGATATCTCTATATATGACGCTACAATATTAGGCAGTCAAAATCCCGATGTAGTAACTATTACATATCATAAATCTTTATCAGATGGTGAACTAGGTATAAATCCATTATCAGATCTCGAAAACTATACCTCTGCTACCAATACGATTTATGTAAGAGTATCGCATAGCAGTAATCCGGATTGCATTGCATTAACCTGGTTTGAAATAATTGTACGACCTAAGCCAGAATTAAAAATGGCAGAAATATGGGGTGCATGTGAAGGTGAAGCCATTACTGTTATCGCTGATAGTGGCTTTGATGATTATATCTGGTCCAATGGCTCTAAAAAAGAAAGCATAACCGTTACAGAAGCAGGCACTTATACAGTAACCGTTAAAGATGAATTTGGTTGCGAAACTTCAAAAACTATACAAGTTGTAACCTCACCAAAACCAATAATACGTACCGTTACCGTTGATGATTGGACCAATAACAGTAATGTAATTACTGTAGTAATGGAACAACCAACCGGTGAAAGCAGTTATGAATATTCGTTAGACAATATAATCTACCAGGAGTCACCAACTTTTACAGGATTAGCACCAGGTCAATATACTGTTTATGTTAAAGATAAATTTGGTTGTGGATTGGACAAGTGGCCAACTTACATACTTACCTACCCAAAATTCTTTACACCCAACGGAGACGGTATTAACGAAACCTGGCGTATACAACTGTCTTCTTTAGAGCCGGATATGTTAATTTACATTTACGACCGCTACGGAAAACTCATAACAGGTTTCAGTCCAAAAAGTAATGGATGGGATGGCACTCATAACGGAAAAAGACTTCCTTCTACAGATTATTGGTTTGTTGTAAAACGTCAAAACGGAGAAGAACTAAAAGGGCACTTTTCAATGATACGATAGTATCAAAAAAAGAATAGATTAATTTTCAACTTTTTCATGTTTGTAACGAAAGGCAAACGGAAAAACAATAGCCAATATAATTGCATAAGCAGCAAATGTAAACCATATGCTTTGCCAGTCTTTAATACCATTTACAGTAAAATAATCTACGACCCAGCCACTGGCCAGTCCGCCTATAAAAGCACCAATACCGTTACACATAATCATAAAAAGCCCCTGTGCACTCGAACGAATACTTATGTCTGCTTCGCGTTCTACAAATAACGACCCTGATATATTAAAAAAGTCAAAGGCCATTCCGTAAATAACCATCGAGATTATTAATAAATATAGTCTGTCGGCAGGATTACCAAAACCAAAAAGACCAAAACGCAATGCCCATGCCATCATACTAAACATCATTACTCTTTTTATACCAAAACGACTCAGGAAAAAAGGTATGGAAAGTATAAATAGTGTTTCGGAAATTTGTGAAATAGATAATAATAAATTAGGGTGTTGTACAGCAAACGAATCCGGATAAATCGATTTAAAATCGTCAAGAAAAGGACCTCCAAAGGCATTTGTAATTTGTAATGCCGCTCCAAGGAGCATAGCAAATATAAAGAACACCGCCATTTTTCGTTGCTTAAAAAGCACAAAGGCATCCAGTCCTAATGAAGAAAAAAGACTTTTTTTAGCCTGTACTTTTAACGGCGGTGCCGGAGGCATAGTAAATGCATATACACCTAAAAACAAAGCTGCTCCTGCACTTACATAAAGCTGATAAGGACTTTGAGTCCATCCACAGATATCAACAGTCCACATAGCAAAAATAAAACCTACAGTTCCCCAAACCCGTATAGGAGGAAAATCCTTAACAATGTTGTATCCCTTCTTTTCTAAAACAGTATATGAAACAGAGTTATTGAGCGCTATGGTAGGCATATAAGCAAAAGAATGAAAAAGTATAGCAAGATAGAATAATGAATATTCCTGTACTGTTGATGCATATATCAGGAAAAAAGCTCCTACAATATGGCAAATTCCCAATACACGTTCGGCATTTATCCATCTATCGGCCACAATCCCCATTAGTCCGGGCATAAATAACGAAGCAACTCCCATAGTGGTATAAATACTTCCTATCTGCAATCCTGTAAAGCCTAAAACGCCTCCCATATAATTCCCTAAAGATATGAGCCACGAACCCCAGACAAAAAATTGCAGAAAGTTCATTATAACAAGCCGTGCTTTTATACCCATAAATTTACTTTTGACATCAAAACAGCAAATCTATTAATAAATAACAGGCTTCTTTGTTAAGAAATTGTAAAGTTAAACGTGTTCGTGTACAAGGGAGAGTACCTTGTCAAATTGTTCCTGTATGGAAAGATGTGAGTTATCAATCTCTATGGCATCCTCTGCCTTTACAAGAGGAGAATCCTTGCGGTGAGAGTCAATATAATCACGATCTTCAACGTTCTTTAAAACGTCTTCATATGTTACATCCTCACCTTTTTGGATAAGTTCATCAAAGCGACGATGCGCTCTGGTTTCCGGGCTGGCAGTCATAAACAGTTTAAGCTCGGCATTAGGAAAAACTACAGTGCCAATATCCCTGCCATCCATTACAACGCCTTTATTTTCACCCATATGCTTTTGTTGCTCAACGAGTTTAGCACGAATTTCAGATACTTCGGCTACACGGCTCACAAGGTTAGAAACTTTAAGTGTTCTTATCCTGCTTTCCACATTTTCTTCGTCAAGATATATTTCGGCATAGCCAAGCTCCGGATTAAAAAGAAATTGGAGGCTAATATCAGCCAAACTGTCTACCAAACCTTCTTTATTAAAATAATCTTCAGATATAAAACCATTTTCCATAGCATGTAATGTAACCGCACGATACATCGCTCCGGTATCTACATATACATATCCCAAATGCTTTGCCAACTGTTTAGCCAGCGTGCTTTTGCCTGTGGAAGAAAAACCGTCAATGGCTATTGTAATTCTTTTATCCAAATCTTATTGTAAATTTATCATTAAGCCAAATAAACTTGTATTGGCTGCAAGCGTATATCTTGAATAAGAATAATCGAAGCGCAATTTACCAAATCTAATGCCTACACCTGCCGAAATTCCCGAAAAACTTCGTTTATCTTCAATACGCAGTTCTTCGCTCCTTCTAAAGTTGTAACCTACACGCAGATTAATACTTTTACCCGGTAAAAATTCGGCACCTACAATAACATGGCGAAGGGCATTATTAAAGAACGAAACTTTTTCTTCTGTACTGCTGCCATCGATACCATTTTCAGTACGATTAGGATTGGAAAAAGCGATATTCCATTGCTGAAGGTTTTCTAAAGTCAAATGCCAACGAAGCGGTACATTTTCCATTTCCTGTGATATTCCAGCTATAATTTCAAGTGGTAATTTCTCCTGAGTTCCGGCATAAGTTGTAATCTGCATACCTGCATTACGAACAACAAGAGCATAATTAATATCATTATCCTCATCTATATATAAAGCTCCAATATCTACAGCCGCTCCAAAAGAGTTATAACTTTCAAGAGTAGAAGATATAAATTTAGCATTAGCTCCAAGATAAAGATCGGTATATGGTACATTAAAAGCATAACCCAAAGACAGTGCTATTTCGCTCCCGGTAAAATCACCGGTTATAAGGCCCGTTTCATCACGGCCTTCAAAAGTACCATAGTCTACATAATTAACTCCAACATGAAAAGTTTGTACGTGCCTGTCCCAGGTATAGGCGTAAGCAGCAGTACCATAAGCTACTTCACCATAATAGTTACCATAATTCGCAGATAGCTGATTATTCATTTCAGGATTTATGGTAGCCGGATTAAAAATACCCTGATTCACATCATAATCATGTAATGTAATTACTTTTCCGCCTAATGCAGCCTGTCGTGGCGACGTAACCAGATTTAAAAACTGATAAGTATATTTACCTCCTATCTGACTAAAAGACAAAGCGGTATAAAATAAAAAAAATAAAATATACTTGTTTTTAAACATTGCGGTTTTAAGGGTTTTGCATACTATAACGCAAATGCGAAGATATTATTTTTAAATAAAAAAACGGCTAAGAATTTTTAGCCGTTTTTTCATACAAATATGCTTATTAACCTTATAGTGTTTTAGCATTTTTAACCTTCTGATCTGTAATTGCGTATTTAATTACTTCGGTCATTTCTTTTACATAATGAAAAGTAACACCTTCTAAGTATTCCGCATTAATCTCATCTATATCACGTTTGTTTTCATGACACAATATAATTTCTTTAATATTAGCTCTTTTCGCAGCCAGTATCTTCTCTTTAATCCCTCCAACAGGTAATACTCTACCTCTTAAAGTTATTTCACCCGTCATTGCAAGATTCTTTTTAACTCTTTTTTGAGTGAAGGATGATACCAACGATGTTAACATAGCCACACCTGCACTAGGTCCGTCTTTTGGTGTTGCGCCCTCCGGAACGTGAATGTGAACATTATAATTATTAATTACCTCCTGGCTAATATTCAACAGCTCTGCATTTGCTTTAATATATTCTAAAGCCAATGTAGCAGATTCTTTCATAACAACTCCCAGATTACCGGTCATTGTCATATGTCCTTTACCTTTAGATAGGATCGATTCAATAAATAAAATATCACCTCCTACACTTGTCCAGGCAAGACCTGTAACTACGCCAGCAACATCATTATTTTCATATTTATCGCGTTCCATTTTTGGAGCGCCTAATATTCTAATAATATCCTCGTCGGTAAGTTTAGGAGTATACTCTTCTTCCATAGCAATACATTTAGCTATGTTTCTAACCACTTTTGCAATTTGTTTTTCTAATCCCCTAACTCCGGATTCACGGGTATAGCCTACAACAATTTTTTCAATTTGTTTTTTACCAATAATAACATCTTTTGGTTGTAGCCCGTGTTCTTTTATTTGCTTGGGAACCAAATGTTTTTTAGCAATTTCGACCTTCTCCTCTATCGTGTACCCAGTCATATTAATAATCTCCATCCTGTCGCGTAATGCCGGCTGAATTGTAGAGAGATTATTTGACGTAGCAATAAACATTACTTTAGACAGATCATATCCTAACTCCAAAAAGTTATCATAAAACTCTGAGTTTTGCTCAGGATCTAATACTTCTAACAATGCCGAAGACGGATCGCCTGTATTGCTTATGCTAAGCTTATCTATTTCATCCAGTACAAACACCGGATTAGATGTACCTGCTTTTTTAATACTTTGTAATATTCTTCCAGGCATAGCACCTATATAGGTTTTTCTATGTCCTCTTATTTCAGCTTCATCGCGAAGGCCGCCTAACGAAACACGAATATATTCCCTGCCAAGTGCTTCAGCAACCGATTTGCCTATCGAAGTTTTACCAACCCCCGGAGGGCCGTAAAGACATAGTATAGGCGATTTCATATCCTTACGCAGTTTTAATACTGCAAGATGCTCAATAATACGCTTTTTAACATCTTCTAATCCGTAATGATCCTTGTGAAGTATTTTTTCCGCACGTTTAAGGTCAAAATTATCCTTAGAAAACTCATTCCAAGGCAGATCCAGCATTAACTCAAGATAGTTACGCTGAGTACCATAGTCTGCTGCCTGCGGGTTCATTCGCTGTAGCTTTGCTACTTCTTTATCAAAATGGCCTTTAACTTTTTCATTCCACTTTTTAGACTTGCCTTTTTGGCGCATGTCTTCCAATTCCTGATCATGAGATACACCACCCAACTCTTCCTGAATGGTTTTCATTTGCTGGTGCAAAAAGTACTCACGTTGCTGCTGGTCAAGGTCGAAACGAACCTTACTTTGAATATCGTTTTTAAGTTCCAGTTTTTGCAGCTCCAAATTCATGTAGCGCAATGTTTCCAAAGCTCTTTTCGTAAGGTCGTTTATAGCAAGTAAATCCTGCTTTTCCTTAACAGTAAGATTCATGTTTGAAGAAACAAAATTGATAAGGAACGAATTACTTTCGATGTTCTTAATCGCAAATGTAGCCTCGGTAGGAATATTAGGACTTTCCTTAATTATCTGAATAGCAAGCTCCTTTACAGACTCAATAATAGCATTAAATTCTACATCCTTATCATCAGGCCTGGTTTCATTAACCTCTTTAATAGTCGCCTGTAAGTAAGGAGTATCAGTAATTATCTGATCAATTTCAAAACGCTTTTTACCCTGAATAATAACCGTAGTATTACCATCAGGCATTTTAAGCACTCTTAATATCTTGGCAACAGTACCAATGGTATTAATATCATCGGCAGTAGGCTCTTCTACACTTTCGTCTTTTTGAGCTACCACACCAATGATCTTACCTCCGGCATTAGCATCATTAATAAGTTTTATAGATTTATCTCTCCCTGCAGTAATAGGAATAACAACACCAGGAAACAACACCATATTACGTAAAGGCAGTATGGGTAAAGTTTCGGGTAATATTTCGTTATTCATTTCTTCCTCATCTTCGGGTGTCATTAACGGAATCAATTCTGCATCCGTATCAAGCTCCTGAAGTGACAAACTGTCAATATTTAAAATTTTTTGATTAGCCATAGTATGGTAAAAGTCATTTTGTCATTAAACATAATCGTTAAACTAATGGTTTTATTGCTAAAAAACCAATCTTTCTTACTGTATATCAACCTTTAAAGTTGCATAAACACAGTAGTGCAAACAACATAAAACAATCATTATGCCATAAAAAAATCCGCCAATGGCGGATTTTTCATTAAAATTATAAAATATATTTTAATATCCTATTTCAAAAGTTCCTTCTGTAACAGTATGTACGGTTACACCTTCGTCGTTTTTGGCTTCAAAATTAAATGTTCCTTTAAGCACGCCACCACCATTACTAGTGATTATTAGTGAACCACCAGTTATATTGTAGTTTGTTCCGTCGGCAGTTTCTAAATTGGCAACCGGTCCTCCATCCGTAATGCTTTTAAACACATAGGTGCCAGGAGTAATATTGCTATTCGTTTGAATATTAATTTTATAATCCCCAACAGTATTAATAGTAATGTATTCGTTACCATTAACTTCCACAGTACCGCCAATAACATCATTAGAATAATCTATCAATGTCCCATCAACCTTTGCTTTAAACAAATTAAATGGTGTAGGTGTTCCGGTAGGAGTAAAAGGAATATTTTCGAATACCCCATTAGTAAATTCTATTGCAGGTAAGTTAGCTCCGGCATCTCCGTACCATCCTTTAAAGCTAAAGGTACCCGACATAGTATGATTAGTCATATTAATAGAAGTGATTTTTACCGTACCCGAAGTTCCTTCGTCAGAAAAATTATTATATGTATCTTCTGTATTTCCAGGATCATATGCCATTAAAAGTTTATCACTGGTATAAGTACCAACTGCAGCTCCTTCAATAAGTATGCTTAAAGCTTCTCCATTTGGTCCTAAAACAGCACCAATCTGAATGAGTTCATTACCAACTGTAGCTACAACTTGCGTAGCTGTATGGGTCTGTCCAGTATAATCTACTTTAAAAACATTTGTTCCAGTACCTGGATTCCCACCATTATTAATATTTTCGTTTAATACTGGATCTACAGGCTCTGTTTCACAAGATGTAAATTGTATTGCCGAAAACAGCACAAAAATTACAGAAAGCAATCTAAAATTTTTCATTTTAATATTTTTTAATTCAGGCTTCAAATATAACAGGATTTTCATTAATATTTATTTACAGTATGTTAATTAGTAAACAGATATAAAAAAAGCTGCTTAAAAAAGCAGCTTTTCAATATAATTATATGATTTTTAATACTCAACACTAAATTCACCATTAGTTATTGTCATAGGATTATCATCCATATCGGTACCTGTAAATGAAAAAGTTCCTTTAATCCAACCGCCGGCGTTACTTGTTATTTTTAAAGTTCCTGTATCAGAACTGGCGCTTGCTCCTTCAAAAGAAGAGTAAGTTGCAAAATAGTCTGTAAACATTTCTAGACTGTAAGTTCCGGCAGTAATATTTTCAGGCATATTGATACTCATAGTTTCTTGAGAAGCAACATTCATAGCACTCAACATTAATTTACCGTCTGTACTCATTGGCATTATTGTACCAAATGTTTTTTCAACACCATTTACTTTAGCTTTAAAAAACTCCTGGTTACCTGTACCCGGATTTTGAGGAAGCCCTGTAATAGGCACGTTTTCGAATACACCATTTGTAAATGCCAGTGAAGACAGGTTCATTTCAAGATCTATACGCCATCCGGTAAAGCTAAAAGTTCCCGATATCGTATTGTTTACCTTATCAACTTTTGTGATAACAACCTTTCCATTATTTTGTCCTGTTTCCGGATTAAGGTTAAGATAACCGTCTGCTGTTTCCGTTCCAGGTAAATATCCCATAAATGCTTCATTATAAGTTTTAACAGCAAAATCATCAATCGTCATAGTTACAGCTTCGCCCGTTGCGCTCATTACACCTACAATGGCTAATACACCTTGTTCAAATTTTGCAGAAGACTGAATAGCAGTATGAGTTTCTCCGCTAAAATCAACTTTAAAAACTGAAGGTCCGGCAGGATTCTCTCCAAGATTTTCGTTAAGAACAGGGTCAACCGGCTCCGTTTCGCACGATACAAATGTCAAGACAGAAAACAAAGTAAAAAAAGCAAATAAAATCTTAATTTTTTTCATATTTAATAGGTTAGTTAGGTCGATTCAAATATAAAATAAAAAAATTATCATTTATTATTTTTTTTCAACCCTCAAAAGAAGGAAAATACCAACCACAAAAAATACGGTAAGAAAAATAATCGAGTAACGCATACTACCAAACATTTGGTCTATAGCACCATAAAGCCCCATACCAATTACAATTCCTATTTTTTCGGTAACATCATAAAAACTAAAAAATGACGCAGTATCCTTAGTTTCCGGTAAAAATTTAGAATAAGTACTCCTCGATAAAGACTGAATACCTCCCATAACAAGTCCTACAAATGCTGCTGTAATATAAAAATGGATAGGCAGGGTTACAAAAAATGCACAAACACAAATAACTGCCCAAATACAGTTAATACCAATAAGCGTTTTTATATTACCGTATTTAGCGGATAATTTAGAAGTTACTATCGCACCTCCCACTGCTATAATCTGGATTAAAAGAATACTTACAATAAGCCCCATTTGTTTTGCGCTGCCCTCGCCCCATTCAATTTCTTCTGCACCAAAATAAGTTGCTACAAGCATAACAGTTTGCACTGCCATACTGTATACAAAAAAACTACCTAAGTAACGTTTAAGCCTTACATTATGCTTTAATTGCCCCCATACTTTTCTTAACTCGCGAAAGCCGTTAAGTAATACATCTTTACTTATTTTATCTCTCTTAACGCCTTTTGGGAGATAGTAATAACTATACTGGCTAAATACTATCCACCAAACCCCTACTGTTACAAATGAATAACGCATAGCAGTAATTTCAGCTTTTTCAGACGGAGTATCTTCAATACCGAAAACACCCGGATACATTACCATTGCAAGGTTTATAATTAGAAGTATGACACTACCAATATATCCCATAGAATATCCTTTCGCACTCACAGCATCCTGTTGATCAGGAAAAGCAATATCGGGTAGATAAGAGTTATAAAAAACCAGGCTCCCCCAAAAACCAACAAGTCCAAAGAAATAGCATACAAGGCTCCAATAAATATTTTCTAAGCTAAACCAATATAAACCTATACAGGAAACAGCACCGATATAACAGAATATTTTAAGAAATACTTTTTTATTGCCTGCATAATCTGCAATACCCGAGAGTAAAGGAGATATAAAAGCTACAAGTAAAAAGGCAAAAGCAGTTACAAAACTTATAAGGGCTGTACCCTTCATGCTCATGCCAAATATATTTACGGTGGTTTCTCCTTCGGTAAATAAAGCGTTATAAAAGATAGGAAACACTGCCGAAGCAATTACAAGAGTATAAACAGAATTAGCCCAGTCGTAGAATGCCCAGGCATTAAGAAGCTTTTTGCTCCCTTTTTCAAGTTGTGTCATATTGTTTGGTTTGTTACACCAAAGCTAATTTTTTTTTCTTTACGCCGTAAAATCTAAGGTTATAAAGTCGTAAAGTTTTAGATTACCTTAAATCCTATGTAAATATCATTAGCACCTGCATTTACTCCTTCGTATTTTGTCTGGATTTTTTTCACTGAAAGGATAGATTTTAAAACCAAAATAAATATCCGCAGCGTGCAGCTTATTTTGTTTAAAGAAAAGTGGAAAAAAGTTTTCACTGCCTATAATAAGAGAAGCCAGCCTCAGATAGGCTCCAAATTGCAGATCCCTATACTCATACAATGACATTGAAGCGCCATACCCTATTATTCTTTTCTGAACTGAATAGGAAACATTAGCAATGTTAGAGCGCTTTAAGCTATTTTCAAAAACCGGAGCTCTTTGTACAAGATCAAAATTTAAATACTGATTTTCGCTTATCCTTTTGCTTATATTATAATGTAGGCTTGTTGGCAGTCCTATAGTAAATTTTGTACCCGTTAAAGAAGTATTAGGAGTACCATATATTTCTTGGTTCATAACTTGAAAGAATTCTTGGGGACTCCCGATATCCTTACCTTCTAAACTGTTAAAATTAAATGGCTTACCATTAAATCGATGATTTTCACCCTTAAAATTAATATATCCTATATCTAATACATTGAATGACATCTTTAGATTATAGTCTTCCATCCTGAAATCCCATTCGGTAAAAGTAAGTCCTATATCCATTCCAAAGCCTTTACCATTTGGTTTGATGATATATCGTTCCCTATCAGAATCATAACCCGTTGCATAGGATGCTTCTATATCATAATTAGCCATTTCAGTATTAGTCGATAAGTCAGTATTGTTAACAGTCCTGTGTAAATTTGCTGTCTTTTTATTATTCAGATTCATGGCATCAAACCCCATCTCATATTTTAGATTGCCGCCCAGGATCAACTTATATTCTTTATGCTGAAATATTTGTGTAACTACATTCACCCCTATTTCTCCCCAATTCATAAAATTGGTTTTAAACGGACTAAAATCGTACACATATATAGCATCGGTATTTGTATTATTGAACCTTGAGTAATTATCAATATCAATTGCAGAACCCTGAGTCCTTAAGCGGGTGAAAATTCCAAAAGTATATTTCTTTTGATTAATGTCTGTGGAGAAAGAAACTGAAGGACCCAGTATATCTGAGCTTAAATGATATCCTCCTTTATTCTTAGTATAATAGTCTTGTAAGTCAGGACCACTTATACCCATTACCCTATCTCTCAGGCTTACCGATTTTATATCCGCATCTATCAGCCCAATAACACTTTGTTTTGAAATGTATGCATAATTGTTTTGTACAAAAATGTCTGCAGCTATAATATTTACATCCCAGGAATTTGGATTAAAAAAAGGCTGGGTTGGAGAAAAACCAACACTACTGATACCGCTGTATTTATCATTGTTAAAAATGACGGCATCCTGTGCCGACATCAATAAAGGAAATATTAATAATACGATTCTCAAAATCATTTCACTTACAATTTTATTTCCAGCGTTTATGACTATAGCGGTACTATGAACTAAGAATTTTCTCTGCTTAGATAAAGTTTTGCTTTTTTATAAAACAAACGATTTTATGTTTCCCCCCTGTAAACAAACGAAAATTTTGTAAATATTATTATTGGTTTCGTATATATCTGATAGCTATAACTTTAAATAAAAAAGCCACCATAAGGTGGCTTTAAAATATTTTATATAATCTTTCCAATAGGCAGTTAAAACTTCACTCCAAATTTAGCAGCATCAGCTTTCGCTTTAGGGATAAGGCTCTTTATATGAGCTATCCTTGTTGCCCCAGATGGGTGTGTACTCATAAACTCCGGTGGAGCAGAACCTCCAGACTTAGCTTCCATTCTTTGCCAAAACTCCACTGCCTTATCAGGGTTATAACCTGCAATAGCCATTAGCGTAAGACCAATTTCATCCGCTTCATTTTCATGTTTCCTGCTAAAAGGCAGCATTCCTCCATATTCTGTAGTAATACCATATGCCTGCATATAAAGCTGTTGTGCTTCAGCGGTTTTACCTGCTGTAACAGCCTGAACCCCCATTGCACCATATTGTTGTAGTTGTGAAGCACTCATACGTTGTGCACCATGATTAACCAATGCGTGAGCCACCTCATGCCCCATTACAGTAGCAAGGCCTGCATCATCTTTTGTTATGGGTAGTATACCTGTATAAACAACTATTTTACCACCAGGCATACACCAGGCATTTATTGCCGGATCCTGTACCAAATTGTACTCCCATTTATAACCATCTAAATACCCCTTATATCCTGCTGCATTAAGATATTTCTCAGCTGCTGCTTTGATCTTTTGCCCAACTGTAACAACTCGAGCAGCATCTGCAGTTCCCTTTATAACCTTATTTTCCTTTAAGAATTGATCATATTGCTGAAAAGCTGTTGGGAAAATCTGATCATTAGACACAAAATTTAGGTCTTGTTTACCTGTAAATGGATTTGTGCTACAAGCAACTACCATAAACATAATAAAAACAGACAAGGTTAGGACACTTTTTTTCATATCTTAATTTATTAATTTTTCAACAAATTTACTAAATCCTTTTTACATATAATTTAGAAAAAAAGCTTCTTACAGTTAAAGTATTGTGAATATTTAATTCATCCTGCTTTCCGTATATTTACAATTTCGGTTAAAATAGACTCAATTACCTGAACAGGAATATCTTTGGTCGGATCTATCAGGAAAATTTTCATTCTGTTACGTTTTTCAGCAATCAGCTCCGGTCTGTCAATTTTGTTACCGTCTACTATACCTAAATAAGGCCAGCCCGTTTTTTTATTCGTCCATAAATAGCATAACATTTTATCATTGTAACAATAAACCGGCATTCTATACTTCCAGGTTTCTGTAATACCATTATCAAACTCAATAATATAGTTCCTTAAATACAGAAGGCAATCTCTAATTACCTCTTCTTTTTCTAAAAAATAATTATCTATTGGTCGCATCATTTTTAGTATAGTATTAAGTATGGCTCTTTTTATTTTAAGCTATCTTTATGATGCTTAAAAATACGCTAAAAACTACTAATTTTTAACTTGCCATAAGCTTAAATAAAATGTCAGACAATAAAAAAGTACATCAGGGATCACTAAAGATACCTAAACCAATATTGGTCACCGCAAAAATTTTAGAAGTAACCTCTCCTAAAATGGCAGCTAAATTTGCTATGAAACTATTTACAAGTCCAATTAAATTTCCACTTCCTAAAAGAGAAATAGAAATGGATAAGCTAAGTAAACAGGAGCTATTATATATTCCGGAATTAGACAAAAAAATAAATGTATATCATTTGGGTGATAGTCCTAAAAAAGTACTGCTTGTACATGGCTGGAGTGGTCGTGGTACCCAATTGCATAGTATTGCTGATAAATTAATAAAAAACGGATATTCAACAATTAGCTTTGATGCCCCGGCACATGGAAAATCTCCCGGAAAAAGCAGTGATATGACAGAGTTTATTGCGTCTATACTTGAATTGGAAAAAAAACATGGCCCATTTGAATATGCTATTGGACACTCCTTAGGTGCCATGTCGGTTTTAAATTCAATTAAAAAAGGATTAAAAGTCAAAAAAGCAGTAACTATTGGTAGTGGTGATATTATAAAAGACATTATGGATGACTTTGCTAATAAATTAGGAATGAATGTTGCTACAGGTAATTTGATGATACGGTTGTTCGAAAAGAAATTTGGAGAAACCATCAATACCTATTCCGCGTATATAGCAGCACAGAGTGTCAAAGTTCCGGTGCTCCTATTCCATGATGAAGATGATACAGATGTACCTGTGAGTGCAGCAAATCACATTCATAAACATTTACAAAACGGCGAATTGGTAATAACGCAAGGGTTAGGTCACCGGAAAATTCTAGGCGACAGTAAAGTCATTAAAAAAATTATTCAATTCTTAGAATCATGAAAAAAATATTGATCGTAATGCTACTGTTCTCTCTTGTAGCGTGCAAGGGGCAGGAAAAGGAAAAGAAAAAGAGTGAATCAAAATCTGAAATCACTCAACAACCTCTAAAAAAAGGAAAGCTTGATATGAAAACAAGTAATGAAGAGTGGAAAAAAGTACTAACCCAAGAACAATATGATGTTCTTCGCGAAAAAGCAACCGAAAGACCATTTACAGGAGAATATTATAAAAACTTTAAAAAAGGAGTATATGTATGCGCTGCCTGTGGAAATCCGTTATTCAATTCCGACGCAAAATTTGATTCAGATTGTGGGTGGCCATCGTTTGACCAGGCCATAAAAGGATCGGTAATTTATAAAGAAGATAAAACATTAGGTATGACACGTACAGAAGTTATGTGTGCCAATTGTGGAGGCCACCTCGGACACGTTTTTGATGATGGCCCAAAAGAAACTACAGGTAATCGCTTTTGTACCAATTCCGTGTCCATTAAATTTATACCTGCAGAAAAGTAATACTAAATAATTAAACGCCATGAAAAAATATACAGTAGAAAAATCAGAAGAACAATGGAAAGAAGAGTTAGGCCTGGAACGCTATAAAATATTACGCCAGAAAGGAACTGAATTTCCAAATTCCGGAAAATACAATTTAAGTTTTGACAAAGGAACCTATTGCTGCGGAGCTTGTGGAGAACCATTATTTAAAAGCGATTCAAAATTCCAATCAAGTTGCGGATGGCCTTCTTTTGACGAATCCATTCCAGGTAAAGTAGAGTATATTAAGGATACAACTTTTGGAATGTTGCGTACAGAAATTCTTTGTGCCAATTGCGGTAGTCATTTAGGCCATGTATTTGATGATGGTCCTACCCAAACAGGACAACGTTATTGTGTAAATTCATTGTCTGTAGATCTAAAAGAATAAACAATGGACTTGTTTAATGAAGGTACCGACTGGCCAAAAGCACTTCGCCCGCTTATAACTAAATATAAAGGTAAGCAACACCCATTGCATTATAAAAACCTGTACCAATTATTAGTAATGGTAGTGCTTTCTGCTCAGGATAGCGATGCACATATCAATAAGATTGCTCCTGCTTTCTTTGAAAAGTTTCCAAATATGAAAGCTTTATCAAAAGCAAATACTTCAGAATTAACAGAAAATCTTGCCGAAGTTCGTTTTCACGGTAATAAAATAGCATGGTTGCAGGAAATAGCCGAAACAGTTAAAGAGGATAAAAACATCCCTAAAACCATGAAAGAGCTTACTGCTCTTAAAGGTGTGGGCAGAAAATCAGCAAACGTAATAATGAGAGAAGCCGGAGTTGCACCGGAAGGTATATTAGTAGATCTTCATGTATTACGCGTAGCACCAAGATTAGGTATTACCACAACAGGCGATGCAACAAAGATTGAAAAACAATTAATGGAGAAACTTCCAAAAGATATGTGGGGAGAAATTGGCATGGCTATTTCCTTTTTAGGACGTGAAACCTGCCGCCCATCAAACCCAAAACATAGCGAATGCATATTAAATCATGCATGCGAGTTCTGCCTGAACAAAAATAATGGCGTTGCGTAAACGCCGGGCTATCCGCTGTAAGTCCTCACTTCGTTGCGGGCTTTTCGCTACTATCCCTAACGCTAAACATAAATAGAAAGAGAAGCTTTTAGCTTCTCTTTCTATTTAATTTCATTTTTATAAATTATTCCATCTTTCATAATGAGTACAAAATTCTCTCCTGGATTTGCTATTACATTAATATCCTCCAATGGATTTTTATTTATCAGTAGCATATCAGCATAAGCACCTTCTTCAATTACACCCAATTTACCATCCTGATAGGGATTACGTTTCCCACTCATTGCCAATAGTTCAGCATTAGTAGAGGTCGCCATTTTCAAAATTTCAAACGGAGTATACCAATTTATAAGTTTAGCCAATTGTGCCCCCTGTCGTTCAGTAAGTTTGGCATCAAAAAGGCAATCCGTGCCAAAAGCAGTTTTAATTTTATACTTCTTAGCCAGCTTATAAGCTTTATCAGTTCCCTTTGTCATTTCAAGCTGTTTCTTCCTATTCATCGATTCCGGCATAAAAGGAATAGCATCCTGATCATCAAGAAATGGCTGTAAACACACCCATACACCTTTATCTGCTAATAATTTCGCAGTAGCTTCATCCATAAGCTGACCGTGTTCTAAACATTTTACACCTGCTTCAACCGCTACTTTAATAGCATCCGGGGTATAAGCATGTACAGCTACATAAGTACCCCAATTAGTAGCAGCATCTACCGCAGCTTTAAATTCTGCAAATGTATATTGTGTCACGTCAAGCGGGTCAAAATTTGAAGATACGCCACCACCAGCCATGAGCTTTATTTGTGTAGCACCAAGTTTTAATTGTTCGCGTACTCTAACTAATACCTGATCTGCACCATCAGCAATAATACCAAAATTATTCCTTTCCATATATGATAGTGGAGCTCCATCCTGTCTCGGTACTTCATTAATAGGATTATAATCACTATGTCCCGAAGTTTGTCCTATAGCTCCTCCTGAAGAATAAATACGTGGACCATTAACTATTCCTTCATCAATTGCCCGCTTAAGCCCAAAAGAAGGGCCAGCCATGTCACGTATAGTAGTAAAACCTCTCAACAATCCCTTTTGTGCAGCATTACCCGCTACATAATCAATATATTGTATATCCGAATTAAAAGCAACTGCCAAAGGAATAGCCTCCATCATAATATGGGTATGAGCGTCGATAAGACCCGGCATAAGGAACATTCCTTTCCCATCAATAATAGTTACCATTGCACTTTTATTAGTAGCAATAGGCGATGACGAAATTTCACTAATTAGATTATTTACTATCAATACATTTCCTTTAACCGTTTTTGAGTCTTTTCCATTAAAAATTTCTACATTATTGATAAGAATTTGTTTTTCATTTTTGGAAGTGACATTCTGAGCAAAACAATAAAAAGAATTACAGAAGATAAAAAGAGTTAAAAGTACTTTCATAAGCTTTTAATTATTAGTTATTAAGTCCTAAAATAATGGCAACAATTATATTAAAGGTAATTAGTAAACTTATTTGTCCATTTCAAAACAGATAATAATTAACTAAATATTAACAAGTATTTACTTTTCCAAATAATAAATATGTACAAAGAAAAATAGAATTAAATTCATTTTATATAAACAAAAAAGAGGAGCAATGCTCCTCTTTTTAATATATTTTGATAATCTCCCCTTCAGATGTGCAAGTTACCGTAGTATCAATCCCATCCTTCGTGAGTATTAGTTTATATTCACCATCATCAGCCCTGTGTGCCTCTTTAATTGTATAATTCCCATAGTTTTTTGTAATAGTTGCTAAAACTTCTTTAGAAACCTCTGAAACTTCTATTTTTTTATACTTCTTTTCCTGTTTTATACTTGCAATAGCTTCAAAAGAACCGGAAGTTAATGTAACCTCTGCTGTTGCCGTTAATCCCGTCATAGCTATCAATGCTAAAAATAACTTTCTCATAATGTTTTGTTTAGTAATACTATCAAAGTTACTAAACGCTTACACCGATGTCTTTATTAGTAGTATTAAAATAATCTTAAAGTTATCTAAAACAAAAAACCCCTCATCGAAAGATGAAGGGTTTTTAAAAGAAAGGCGATGAC
>RCUH01001156.1_pt1 | contig 20910 bp, 18 predicted proteins | sample 2166191 | NCBI WGS metagenome assembly RCUH01 (sample SAMN09932848, study PRJNA488358) | compost metagenome | feature: garden; material: soil; isolation source: compost soil in an enriched community after 214 h of incubation | place: Germany: Experimental Botanical Garden Goettingen | collected...
AGAAAAAGCCAAATCAATAGGTTTGGTGAATGAAGTTTTTGCTTTGGAAGAATTGCTTCCCAAAACGCAGGAATTGGCTGAGCAAATTGTAAAAAACTCACCGCAAGGCATTGCAAAAGCGATAACAGCTGTCAATGCAAGCAACTCAGAAAATGGAATGGAGAGCGAGATTAATTCTTTTGGAGAATTGTTCGCAGCAGGAGATTTTAAAGAAGGTGTATCGGCTTTTCTTGAAAAAAGAAAACCGGCTTTCAATTAGATATTAAAAATGAATTATAACAAATTCGATATTGCATATCTCAAGATGGCTTCCGAATGGGGAAATCTGTCTTATTGCAAGAGAAAAAAAGTAGGAGCACTTATCGTAAAAGATAGAATGATAATCTCCGACGGATACAACGGAACGCCTTCTGGTTTTGAAAACAACTGCGAAGACGAGGACGGAAAAACAAATTGGTTTGTGCTTCACGCAGAGGCAAACGCCATTTTGAAAATAGCAAGCAGCACACAATCTTGCAAAGGCGCAACGTTATACATCACAATGTCGCCGTGCAAAGAATGCAGCAAATTAATTTTGCAGGCAGGCATTCAAAAAGTTGTTTATATGACGGATTACTCTGACAATAGTGGGTTGGAGTTTTTGAGAAATGCTGGAATAGAGACATTAAATATAACTGAACAAGAATTATATATTTTATGAAGAAATAATACTTATTAAGAAACAATTTTTAAAAACACAAATATGAACTGGTCCGAAAAAATTACAGACTTCTCAAATTTTCTAAAATTTGAGAAAAACTTCTCTGACAACACGCTTGACGCTTACCTCAGAGACATCAAAAAGCTGGAAAGCTTTGCTACAACTGATTTAGGAGAGATTGCTCCACACATCATCAGTTATGAAAACCTTCAGGAATTCATCTATCAACTTTCAAAAAAGAAAATAAGCGAACGCTCGCAAGCAAGAAGTGTGTCGTCCATCAAAGCTTTTTTCAAATTCCTTTTGGAAGAAGAATACAGAGCTGACAATCCTGCATCTTTATTAGAAGGCCCCAAACTTGGACTCTATCTACCTGATACGCTTAGCATAGAAGACATCGATAGAATCATAGAGCACATAGACAAGAAAACCGATATGGGAAAAAGAAACCAGTGCATCTTGGAAGTTTTGTACGGATGCGGTTTGCGAGTGTCGGAATTGGTTGACCTCAAGATTTCTAACATCAATTTCAAAGAAAACTTCATCATCGTAGAAGGAAAAGGTGACAAAACGAGACTTGTCCCATTGGCAAAATCCACTGCTGAATATATTTTAGAATATATTACAACAGTTAGAGTTAACGCAAAAGTCAACAAGAAATTCGAAGATATTCTTTTTTTGAATAGCAGAGGAACGAATATGTCACGAGTGATTGTCTTTATTATCATCAAGGAAATGACGCAGAAAGCCGGCATCAACAAGAGTATTTCTCCGCACACATTCCGTCATTCTTTTGCCACGCATTTGTTGCAAAACGGAGCAGACCTTCGATTTATCCAGGAAATGTTGGGTCACAGCAGCATTACAACGACTCAGATTTACACACATTTGAAAACTGAGGAATTGAGAGACGTCATTATTCAGTTCCATCCAAGAAATAGAAAAGCAGTTTAATAAATTAAACTAAAATTATTTTAAAACCATTCTGAAATTCAGGATGGTTTTTGTTTTTGAAACTGACCTTATTTCATTAATTTTATCCAATGGAAAATCTGAAATTCTGCCCAAAATGCGGACACGAAACTTTGAAATGGAATAACGCCGTCAAGTTCAGTTGCAGTCACTGCGATTTTGTTTTGTATCACAATACCGCTGCGGCAGTCGCAGTCATCATCAAACACGAAAATGAATTATTTTTCACCGTCAGAAATCAGGAGCCTGGAAAAGGAAAATTGGATTTACCAGGTGGTTTTTGCGACCCAAAAGAAAGCGCGGAAGAAACCTGCGCCAGAGAATTGAATGAAGAATTAGAATTGAAAATTGACATTGAAAAACTCAAATATCTGGGAAGCCGACCGAACATTTACCCCTATAAAACCATCAGTTACAACACAATGGATTTATTTTATGAATATGAAATTGCTGAAAAATTTGAAATTAAGATAGAAGAATCCGAAATCTCTGAAGGCATTTGGATTCCCATTTCTGATATTAAAATTGAAGAAATTGCTTTTGAATCTCAGAAAGATTTTATTAAAAATAATATTAGTAAAATTTAAAATAAAGAAACCGTTTCGCTTTACACAAGACGGTTTCTTTATTTTATCTAATTCTAAAGTCTGACATTTGACTTCTAGATTTATTTCCATTTGATTTCACAACCAGCACTTGGCCTTTGAAAATCCTCTTGTTCAGCACCAGCCAAAAGATTTTCGAATGCAATAATCAAATCCTCACCAGTAATTTCCTTTTGATTTCCTGGTCTAGAATCGTCCATCTGACCACGGTAAATTAAGTCTAATTTTGAATCAAACAAAAAGAAATCTGGCGTACAAACTGCACTGTAAGCTTTTGCTATTGCTTGACTTTCATCATATAAATAAGAAAAATCAAAGTTTCTTTCAATTTGAAATTCAATCATATTTGCTGGAGAATCTTCTGGACTTTTTTCAATATCGTTAGAATTGATTCCAATGAATTCAATTCCGGATTCATTGTAATCCTCATATAATTCATTAATTTTATCAATCCCGTGAAGCACAGATGGGCATTGATTACTCATAAAAATAACCAGAGTTCCTTTCTTCCCTTTCAGGTCTTCCAAGGATAAGATTTCGTTAGTTTTTGACGGATTTGGAAGTTCAAAAAAAGGAGCTTTCGTTCCCAAAGCCAAAATATTTGATTGTATATCTGACATATTTATTATTAATTAAATGATTAAAAAATTAATTATTAAAAAATTAGTGAGTAAAAAATTAAAATTGAATTTATTATAAATAAAGTAATTTTTTAATCTTTTAATCCTTTAATTTTTTAATATTTCCAACAAAGATAATGCTTCTTGCAGAGAATTATCATAATTGACCCAATTTACGCTTTGAAGTTTCCTATTCCACGTCATTTGGCGTTTGGCGTATCGGCGGGAATTTTTCTTGATTTCCGAAACTGCGAAATCCAAATTCCACTCGCCGTCAAAATATTTGAACAATTCCGAATAGCCAACCGTTTGAAGCGCCACTTTATCTCTGTCGGCAATCAATCCTTTGGCTTCTTCCAACAAACCGTTTTCCATCATCATATCAACGCGTCGATTGATTCTTTCATAGATGATTTCTCTTGGTGCCTGAATTCCGATTCTAGATGTTTCAAAATTACGCTGAGGTTTTGGTAAACTAAGATTTTCGGTGTAGGATTTTCCGGTTTGCCAAATGATGTCAATCGCTCTCAGCAAACGCCGTGAATTGTCTTTATCAACGACAGAAAAATATTCCGGGTCAAGTTCCGAAAGTAATTTTTGCAGAGGTTCGATTCCTTCAGTTTCAAAAATATCAATTAGTTTTTTTTGATTTTCTTCATCTGCTTCTGGTAAGTCGTTCAATCCTTCCACAACGGCTTTCTCGTACATTCCGCTTCCGCCAACCATTATAGCGACATCTTTTTTGGTGAAAATCTCGTTTAGTTTTTCAATTGCTTCGTGCTCGTACAAACCAATCGAATAATAATCGTTGATGCTGAGATTTCCAACAAAATAATGTTTTGCTTCAGCCAATTCGGATTCGGTCGGCATCGCAGTTCCGATTTTCATCTCTTTATAAAACTGACGGGAATCGCAGGAAATAATTTCCGTACCGAGATAATTTGCCAAATCAATGGCTAATCTGGTTTTCCCGATTCCTGTAGTTCCGACGATAGAGATAAGACGTTTCAAAAAATTATTTTTGCAAATTTACGAAATGGAAATTTCTTTTAGATTTAAAATAATTATTACTTAATTTTACCATCATTATGGCGTTAAGATTATCAGCATCCAAACTTCCGGACGTGAAAACTACGATTTTCGCAGAAATGTCTTTGCTGGCGCAACAGGAAAATGCCGTCAATCTTTCTCAAGGATTTCCCGATTATCAAGCTGATGAAAATCTTCTGAAATTCTTGGGCGATTTTGCGAAAGAGGGTCACAATCAATACGCGCCGTTGTTTGGAATTAAGGAACTTCGGGAAGAGATTTCGAGGAAGTTCAGTTCTCAATATCAGGTGGATTATCATCCGGATTCTGAAATTAATATTACAGCTGGTGCAACTCAGGGAATTTTCACGGTCATTTCTGCTTTCGTCGAAAAAGATGATGAAGTGATTATCTTCGAACCTGCATATGATTGCTACGAACCAGCAATTATTCTGAATGGCGGAATCGTGAAAAACGTGAAAATGCTTTATCCAGATTACAAAATCAATTGGAATGAAGTTAAAAATTTGGTTTCCGAAAAGACCAAAATGATCATCATCAACAATCCGAATAATCCATCAGGAAAGATTCTGAAACAAAATGATATTGACGAATTAATCAAGATTGTAAAAGACACAAATATCATTATTTTAAGTGATGAGGTTTATGAGAATATCACGTTTGACGGAAAATCTCATTTGACATTAGCCATATATTCAGAATTGAAAGAGCGAACATTTGTCGTTGGTTCCTTTGGGAAATTGCTTCACATCACGGGTTGGAAAATAGGTTATATTCTAGCGCCTTCTGAATTGATGAATGAGTTCCGAAAAGTTCATCAATACAATGTTTTCTGCGTGAACACGCCAGCGCAATATGCGATTGCAAAATATCTTCAAAAAATTCAGGATTTTTCTGAAACCTCCACATTCTTCGAAGAGAAAAGAAATTATTTGAGAAGTGCATTATTGGAAACTCCGTTTGAATTGTTGGATTGTGAAGGCACCTATTTTCTTTCCGCCAATTTTGGTTCGATTTCTGATATGCAAGACAAGGAATTTTGCTATTGGCTGACGAGGGAACATAAAGTTGCAACGATTCCATTTTCAGCTTTTTACAAAGATAAAACCGACGAAAAAGTGATTAGGTTTTGTTTTGCCAAAAAACAGGAAACTTTGGACAAAGCCATTGAACAATTAATAAAATTAAAATAAATAAATGAAAAATTTAATCGTAACCGCTTCTTTACTAATCGGTATTAGCGCATTTTCTCAAGCTAAAATTGACCCAACAAAACTAAACTTTTCGTCTGTAGATGTGAGTCCTTTGGATGTGGTTTATTATCCGCTTCAGGTGACTTCTTCCAAATCGGAAACTCCGAAAGTAAAAGTGGTTTATTCACGTCCGCAAAAGAAAAACCGTGTGGTTTTCAACAACCTGGTGAAGTTTGGAGAAATCTGGCGTTTTGGAGCGAATGAAAATACAGAAATCAAATTTTACACACCAGTAAAAATTGGTGGAAAAGAAATTCCTGCTGGAACTTACAGCCTTTTTGCAGTTCCAAGTGAGAAAGAATGGACTATTATTTTGAACTCGGAAGTGGACAAATGGGGCGCTTATGCTTATGACAAAACCAAAGATATTGGTAGATTCACTGTTCCTGTAGAAAAAACTTCAACTCCGCTAGAATATTTCTCAATCACATTTGTACAGACCAAATCGGGCGCAGATTTCTACGCTGGCTGGGACAATTCTCAAATCAAATTTCCGATTGAGTTTAAGTAAATTGAAATTTCAATGTTGATTTAAAATAACCTCATCAATTTTTTGATGAGGTTTTTTGTCAAATTAATTTAAAACTTCAACAAATCTTCGAAGTTTTCTATTTGGCTTTCAGAGTTTTCTATATTTCCGAAACCGTAATTTGCGTAAATAAAGTCAACACCAGCTTTATCAGAAGATTCCTTATCCCAAATCGTATCGCCAACGTAAACGGGATTTTGAAGTTGGTTTCTTTCCACAATCAATCTAATATTTACATCTTTTGGCAAACTCGCATTTCCAAAACATTCAAAATCTTGGAAATACTTTCGGAAATCGTAATAGTCCAAAAAAGTTTCGATGTAACCAGCCATACAATTACTTACGATGAAAAGTTTGTGGCTTTCGCTAAGTTTCTCTAACGTTTCTTTGATATTTGGGAACAATTTTCCGCCTTTATTTTTAAGATATTCTTTCTCTTTTTGATTATAGATTTTGATAAACTCTTCAAATTTCTCTTTCGGAACAAAGCCAAAAAGTCTGTCAAAAATATCATCCATTTTAAGTCCTGAAAAATCTCTGACTTGTTGAGCTGTGACATTAATATCAAAACCAACTTCCTTAATGCAATCGTTGAAAGCGTGGTAAACCGTTTCCGACGCATCCCAAAGCGTTCCGTCTAAATCGAAAATAATACTGTCTCTTTCTTTCATAAAATTCGTTCTCCGTTGATGTAAACATTTTTTGGTTTCAAGCTTCCTTGATGATAAAGAATATTCTGGAAATTATCTGTTTCGTAAGTTATAAAATCTGCCTTTTTTCCTTCTGCAAGAATTCCTCGGTCGTGCAAATCCAAAGCAAAAGCACTTCGAAAAGTGATGGCGGACAAAACTTCGGCAGTCGATAATTTCTGATAAGTTGCTAAGATTGAAGCTTGAGTGACGAGATTTCCCATTGGTGCTGAACCTGGATTCCAGTCTGTTGCGATGGCTAGAATTCCGCCTTTGTCTAGGATTTTTCTGGCTGGCGAAAATGGCTCGCCCAAACCTAGACTTGCGCCTGGCAAAGCAATTGCAACTGTTTCTGAATTGGCAAGGAATTCAATATCATCATCAATTGTCGCTTCCAAATGATCGGCAGATTTGGCGCCAACTTCCACTGCAATTCTTGAACTTCCAGCTGTAAATTGGTCTGCGTGGACGGTAATTTGAAATCCTAAATCTTTAGCTTTCAAAACAAATTGTTTACTTTCTTCAGGCTGAAAAGCTGATTTTTCAATGAAAATATCAACCCGATTGGAAAGGTTCTCTTCTTTTACTTTTGGCAAGATTTCATTAATAATATAATTAAGATAATCCTCGGATGAACCTTCGAAATCTCTTGGTTTTAAGTGAGCAGAAAGGCAAGTCGGAATCAGGGTGGCTTTGGTTTTTGTCTGCGCTTTTTTGATGGCGCGCAACATTTTTAGTTCTTCGTCAACATTCAGTCCGTAACCACTTTTTATCTCGATGGTTGTGATGCCTTGACTTAATAAAACATTGATGCGTTCAAGAATTCCATTAATCAAATTTTCCTCGGAAGCTTTTCTGGTGTGTTGGACAGAACTCCAAATTCCACCGCCAGATTCGGCGATTTCGAGATAAGTTTTTCCTGCATTTCGCATTGCAAAATCATTAGCCCGATTGCCTCCGAAACAAATATGTGTGTGTGCATCTACAAAAGCAGGAAGTACAATTTGCTCATTATCAATAAAATCAATTTCTGAATTTGGAAATTTTTGTTTTAGTAATTCAAAATCGTTGACTTCTAAAATTTTTCCATTTTCAGTTAGAATTCCTCCATTGGAAATTATTTCTAAAGATTCGTCATTTAATTTTCCCTTTAACGGAAGATGATTAAGCGTTACGATTTGTTTGAAAGGGCCAGATAATTTCACTTGTAGATATTTATTGTTTTTTAAAGGACAAATGTAATCGCTTCTTCACCATTGGCTTATTTGTTTCCAAATGATAGCGATTTCATAAAAATACTTGAATCGTAAAATTAAAAAAAGAGATGCAAACTACATCCCTTTTTGTCTTAAAATACTTCTCTTCCGATTTTCAAAATATTATCGCTCTTTCCCATTGAGTAAAAATGCAAAACTGGAATTCCAAAATCGAGTAATTCTTTGCATTGATTGATAGCCCATTCTATCCCAACTTCGCGAACATCGCTGTTGGTTTTGCATTTCAAAACTTCTGAAATTAAATTCTCTGGTAAATCGATTTTGAAAACCTGTGGCAACATTTGCAAATGACCTTTGGTAGCAATAGGTTTGATGCCTGGAATAATTGGAACATCAATGCCAATTTCTCTTGCTTGTTTTACGAAATCAAAGAATTTTTGGTTATCGAAGAACATTTGAGTCACGATATAATCTGCGCCAGCTTCCACTTTTTTCTTCAACATTTGAAGGTCGTAATTCATGGAAGGCGCTTCGATATGTTTTTCTGGATAGCCTGCAACGCCAATGCAGAAACTGCTATTTTCCTCGCATTGAACGATTTCTTCGTGAAGATATTTTCCAGTTCCGAGGTCGTGAATTTGTTTTACCAAATCCGAAGCATATTTGTGTCCGCCTTTTGACTGTTCAAAATATTTTTCGCCTTTCATCGCGTCACCGCGAAGCGCCACAATATTATTGATTCCCAAATACATACAATCCACCAAAAGATATTCGGTCTCTTCTTTTGTAAATCCACCGCAAAGAACGTGTGGAACTGTATCAACGTTATATTTATTCTGAATTGCCGAACAAATCCCCAAGGTTCCGGGACGCATTCTGGTGATTTTGCGCTCCATCAAACCATTTCCTCTTTCAAGAAAAATGTATTCTTCGCGAGACGTAGTTACATCAATAAAAGGCGGATTGAACTCCATTAACGGGTCAATATTTTTGTATAAGTCTGCGATTCCAACGCCTTTTTGTGGCGGAACAATTTCGAAAGAGAAAAGTGTTTTTCCGTTGGCGTTTTTTATATGGTCAGTAATTTTCATTTTATTTAGAAATATCTTTCTTTAAAGTTTTATTTTCAATTTTTAAAATTTCTCCAGTTCCTATAATTTTTGAACCTTCTGTAAATTTAAATTTTAAGCCTTCATACAATTTATTTTCAAAAATTTGAGGAGACACTAATGTTATTTCTGCTTCAACGTCTTCGCCAGGAAAAACTAATTCTTTATTAATGAAAATTTGTCTTCCAGATGACGTGGATTTTTCAAAATCAAAACAGACCTGTGGTCTATAACCGGATTTTGCGGGTGTTGAACGCCCTCCTTCGTCAAAAGTTTTATACTTTAAAATTGCTATAAAATCAAAATCGTCTCTCATAATTATAATATTAGTCAGCCAAATTCGGGCTCAGCCATTTTCTCGCATATTCTAAATCGACATCTTTTCTGTCGGCATAATCTTTCAATTGGTCTTCATCGATTTTTCCAACGCCGAAATATTTCGATTTTTCATTTCCGAAATAGTAGCCCGAAACCGCTGCAGTTGGCCACATCGCTAAACTTTCAGTTAAAGTCACTCCGATTTTCTCATCCACTTTCAACAAATCCCAGATTGTCAACTTATCCAAATGGTCGGGACAAGCCGGATAACCAGGAGCGGGGCGAATTCCCAAATATTTTTCCTTAATCAAATCGTCATTGGTCAAAGTTTCGTTTTCTGAATAACCCCAATATTCGGTTCTGACTTTTTTGTGAAGATATTCTGCGAATGCTTCTGCAAAACGGTCTGCCAAAGCTTTGACCATAATTGCATTGTAATCATCCATTTTATCTTCGTATTCTTTTGCCAATTCATCAGCACCAAAACCTGTACAAACGCAGAAAACACCGATATAATCTTGCTTTGCTGAATTTTCAGGCGCAATAAAATCTGACAACGCGAAATATTCTTTTCCTTCCGATTTTTTATGTTGTTGACGCAAAGTTCTGAAAGTCGAAATCACATTCTGATTCTCATCATAAACCAAAATATCATCACGTTCAGTCGCATTTGCAGGGAAAATTCCGAAAATACCTTTTGCTTTAAAGCTCTTCTCTTGAAGGATTTTCTTTAGCATTGCTTTGGCTTCATTAAACAAAATGGTTGCTTGTTCGCCAACCACGTTATCCGTCAAAATATCAGGAAATTTTCCAAACAATTGCCAGCTTCTGAAAAATGGTGACCAGTCGATAAATTCTACTAATTCGTTTAAATCTTGGTCCTCGATTACAGTAATTCCTAATTTATTTGGCGTGTGAATATTTTCATTTTCCCAATCGATTTTGAATTTCTGTTTTCTGGCTTCCTCAATCGTAACGTATTCTTTATCAACTTGTCGATTAAGGAATTTCTCACGGAAATCGTCGTAATCTTTTTTCAATTCCAAAGAATAAACACTGGATTTATCCTTATTTAAAAGAGAACTTACAACACCAACTGCTCTGGAAGCATCATTTACGTGAACCACAGTATTGGCATATTTCGGAGCAATTTTTACAGCCGTGTGCGCTTTCGAAGTTGTTGCTCCTCCAATCAATAACGGGAAACTTAGATTTCGTCTTTCTAATTCCGTAGCCAAGTGAACCATTTCATCCAAGCTTGGTGTAATTAATCCACTTAAACCAATGATATCCACTTTTTCGTCAATCGCAGTTTGAATAATTTTATCCGCCGGAACCATCACGCCGAGGTCAACGATTTCGTAATTATTACAACCCAAAACCACACTCACAATATTTTTTCCAATATCGTGAACGTCGCCTTTTACAGTTGCCATCAATATTTTTCCGTTTGCAGGTCTCGTTCCATCTTTTTCAGCTTCGATGAAAGGTTGAAGATAAGCTACAGCTTTTTTCATTACTCTAGCCGATTTCACAACTTGCGGCAAAAACATTTTTCCACTTCCAAAAAGGTCGCCGACAACGCCCATTCCTGTCATCAGATTAATCTCGATGACGTGAAGTGGTTTTTCTGCCTGCAATCTTGCTTCTTCCGTATCTTCCTCGATAAAACGGTCAAGTCCTTTAACCAAAGAATGTGTAATTCTTTCCTGCAAAGGCATTTCGCGCCAAGCCAAATCTTCGGCTTTTTCTTTTTTAGTGGATTTAACTCTTTCGGAATAGTCTAATAATCTTTCGGTTGCATCGTCCTTTCTGTCGAGCATTACGTCCTCGACCAATTCCAAAAGTTCCTTCGGGATTTCGTCATAGACTTCCAACATTGTTGGGTTCACGATTCCCATATTCATTCCCGCTTTTATCGCGTGATAAAGGAAAACGGAGTGCATTGCTTCACGAACAGAATCATTTCCTCTGAAAGAAAATGAAACATTGGAAACGCCGCCACTAACAGATGCATAAGGAAGATTATTACGAACCCAACGCGTGGCCTCGATAAAATCTATGGCGTTTCTGCGGTGTTCTTCCATTCCCGTTGCAACAGGGAAAATATTTAAATCGAAAATGATATCTTCTGCAGGAAAGTTGAGTTGAGTGACCAAAATATCATAAGAACGTTTGGTAATTTCCAGTCTTCTTTCAAAATTATCAGCTTGCCCAACTTCATCAAAAGCCATTACGATGACAGCAGCACCATAACGTTTGATTGCTTTTGCGTGATGGATAAATTCTGCTTCACCTTCTTTTAAACTGATGGAATTTACAACCGCTTTTCCCTGAACAACCTGTAATCCGGCTTCCAAAATTTCCCATTTTGAGGAATCTATCATAATTGGGATTCTGGAAATATCGGGTTCTGAGGCAATTAAGTTCAGGAATTTTATCATTGATGCTTTTCCGTCAATCAATCCGTCATCGAAATTGACATCCAGGATTTGTGCGCCTCCATCCACCTGATGACGGGCAATATCGAGCGCTTCGGAAAATTTTTCTTCCTTAATTAATCGAAGAAATTTTTTGGAACCGGCCACATTGGTTCTTTCTCCAACATTGATGAAGTTGGATTCTGGGGTTATAATTAGAGGTTCTAGACCTGATAATTTTAAGTATTTCATATTTTTAATGCATCAAAATGAAAATACATCAAACTAACAATTTCAATAACTGTTAAATTGATGTATCATTCAGTTGACCAATTTTTCTAGGTTCGTAGTTATTTGCCAAATCAGCAATCGCTTTGATATGTTCCGGTGTTGTTCCGCAACAACCACCAATAATATTAATGAGTCCTTTTTCCAAATATTCCTGCACCTGCTCCGCCATTTGACTTGCCGTTTCATCATACTGACCGAAAGCATTCGGTAAGCCGGCATTAGGATAAGCTGATATTCCGAATTCTGATTGAGACGAAATCGCTTCAAGATAAGGCGTGAGTTGTTTTGCACCCAAAGCACAATTGAATCCAACACTCAATAAATTAAGATGAGAAACCGAAATAAGGAAAGCTTCGGCAGTTTGTCCGCTCAAAGTTCTTCCGGAAGCATCGGTAATAGTTCCGGAAACCATAATTGGGATTTCGATTTTTCTTTCTTCCTGGAGTTGGTCGATGGCGAAAAGTGCGGCTTTTGCATTCAATGTGTCGAAAATGGTTTCTACTAAGAGAATGTCTGAACCGCCGTCCAGCAAAGCTTCTGCTTGTTGTTTGTAAGCGATTCTCAATTCGTCAAAAGTGATGGCGCGATAACCTGGGTCGTTTACGTCTGGGCTTAAACTTGCCGTTCTGTTGGTTGGTCCGATTGAACCTGCAACGAATCTTGGTTTGTTTGGATTTTGAGCGGTAAATTCATCGCAGACTTTACGGGCGATTTTGGCTGATTCGTAGTTGAGTTCGTAAACCAAATCTTCCATATGATAATCGGCCATCGCAATCGTGGTTCCTGAGAATGTGTTGGTTTCGATGATGTCTGCGCCGGCTGAAAGATATTTTTTATGAATTTCTTCAATCGCTTCGGGTTGTGTCAAAGAAAGTAAATCGTTGTTTCCTTTGAGTGAAGATTCCCAGTCTTTGAAACGCTCACCACGATAATCTTCTTCCGAGAAATTGTAGCGCTGAATCATTGTTCCCATTGCACCATCTAAGATTAAAATGCGTTCGGAAATCGCTTTATATAATTGTTCTGAATTTTTCATTTTCTATCTTTATTTGAGCATTAGTTTTTTACTGATTGCTGTTTAATATTTTTTTTCACTTCTTCTATATAGCTCGGTGTAGAAAAAGGTAAATGAAATTTTGGCAAAAATCTGAATTGTTTAATCTGACTACCAACCTCATATTTAATAATGTAAGAAGCACTTAAATAATTTTTCCTAATTGACATTATTTTTTTAAATGGAATTTTTTCATCATCTACTTGAAAATAATCTTTATCTAAAAAAACTGTTTTTAATTTTCTTGAGATAAAAAACGAAGGAATAAAAAACAGCAAAAAAGAATAAATAATAAGAAATAAAAACTCGTAAGAAAATTTAAAAATAATAAAGCAGAAAACTCCAACAACCAAATATGTTATAAGTAACCAAAATATTTTCGTGTAAAAAGGTGTTAATCTGCTTGAAATTTTTCGCATAAATTTAGTCTAAAGCCTGTTTCAAATCGTTGATAATGTCATCTATATTTTCCAATCCTACCGAGCAACGCACCAATCCGGCGGTGATTCCAACCTCGTTTCGCTCGTCATCGGAAAGCTTGGAATGTGTTGTGGAAGCGGGATGCGTAACAATCGTCCGTGTGTCGCCCAAGTTTGCGGAAAGGGAACACATCTTAATTTGGTTGAGGAAATTTCGACCGCCCTCGATACCGTTTTTGACTTCGAAAGCCACGATATTTCCACCTAATTTCATTTGTTTTTTGGCGATTTCGTAGCTTGGATGAGATTTCAGGAATGGGTATTTTACCAATTCTACGTTGGGATGATTTTCTAAAAACTCGGCAACTTTGAGCGCATTTTCGCAATGTTTCTCGACACGAATCGCCAAAGTTTCCAGACTCTTGCTCAAAACCCACGCGTTGAACGGCGACATCGCGGGACCTGTGTTTCTTGCGAAAAGGTAAATCTCGCGAATAAAATCTGCCTTTCCAACGGCAACTCCACCGAGCACACGACCTTGACCGTCAATGAGTTTGGTTGCGGAATGGACGACAATATCTGCGCCATATTTTATTGGCTGTTGTAAGTAAGGTGTTGCAAAACAATTATCTACGACGAAAATTAAGTTGTGTTTTTTTGCAATTTGTCCGAAGAATTCTAAATCTAAAATTTCGATTGCAGGATTTGTCGGCGTTTCCAAGTACAGGATTTTTGTATTTGGCTGGATATATTTTTCAATATTTTCGGCGTCTTCTGCTTTGAAATAGGTGGTTTCGATATTCCATTTTGGGAAATATTTCGTGAACAACGTGTGCGTGGAACCGAAAACCGACTGACAGCTCACGATGTGGTCGCCAGCGTTGAGCAAGGTCGCAAATGTGGAATAAATCGAAGCCATTCCCGTCGCAAAAGCGTAACCGGATTCTGCACCTTCCATTTTCACAATTTTGTCTACGAATTCTGTGACGTTCGGGTTGCTGAAGCGGCTGTAAAGATTCTTGTCTTTTTCCTCTGCAAAACTCGCACGCATATCTTCCGCATCTTCGAAAACGAAGCTCGACGTGAGGTATAAAGGCGTGGAATGCTCGTCAAACTGAGTTCTTTCGGTTTGGGTTCTGATGGCTAATGTTTCGAAATTTTCACTCATAATATTGTCATTAATACATTGTACATTTTACGTTGTACAAAATTATTTTGTTTCGCTTAATCTTAAAATATCTCCGAAAACCCCTCTGGCAGTTACTTTTGCTCCGGCACCAGCGCCCATAATGACGATTGGATTTTCGCCGTAACTTTCGGTGTAGATTTCGAAGATGGAATCTGAACCTTTTAATTGTCCTAGTGCGGAATTTGCTGGCACGGAGATTAATTTCACGTCCAATTCTCCTTTTTCTTCCTGAAGGTTTCCGTGCAAATCACCGACGTAACGCAGAACGTGGTCGGGTTTCTGGTTTTCTTTGATATTTTGATATTCTGAATCTAATTCTTCCAGTCTGGAGATGAATTCGTTTTTGTCAATATCCAAAAGGTTTGATGGAACGAGATTTTGAATATTGATGTCTTGAAATTCATTAATCAAATCTAATTCTCTTGCTAAAATAAGAAGTTTTCTCGCCACATCATTTCCAGACAAATCTTCGCGCGGGTCTGGTTCTGTAAAACCTTTTTCCATCGCTTCTCGGATGATGACAGAATATTTGTCATTTCGGAGAGAGAAATTATTGAAAACATAACTCAAAGTTCCGGAAAAGACACCTTTGATTCTGGTGATATTTTCGCCTGAAAGATGAAGAAGTTTAATCGTATCAATTAAAGGTAAACCTGCACCAACATTGGTTTCGTAAAGGTATTTCTTTTTGTTTTTTTCTAATAATTTTCTGAAATCTCGGTATTCTGAAATTGGTAACGTGTTATAAATTTTGTTGGAACCTACGACATCAAAACCATTTTCAACGAAGGTCGGATAATGTTTTACAAAATCTTTGCTTGCCGTATTATCTACCATTACAAGATTTTCCAAATGGTGTTCTTTAGCAAATTCTACCAACTTTTCTACGCTTGATTCTGTTTGGGAAAATTTGATTTTCTGTCTCCAATCGCTCCCGAAACCGGCTTGGTTGAAAGCTATTTTTTTGGAATTGGCAATTGCAACGATTTTCAAATCGACTCTTTTTCTTTTCAGAATATCGTAAGCTGAATCGAGGATTTGCTCTACCAAAGTTCCGCCGACATTTCCGTGACCAATCAAAGCCAAATGAACAGTTTTTGGTTTTCCGTAGATTTCGGTTTCGATGATGTTTTTGGTGATTTCGGTTTGATTTCCGGTTACCACGATATTCACTCTTCCGGCAGAAGCGATTTGACTTAATAATAAAGGATAAATCTTATTGCGTTGAAGTTCCGATAATATCTTATTATAATTGTCCGAGACAAACCCGATAACACTCAAATTATCAATACTGTAAATATTGCTGACGTGACCTTCTTTCGTTTCCTGTTCGAATTCTTTTTTCAGAAATTTGACAGCATCTTCTGCATCCACTTCATCAACAAGAACAGAAATTCCGTTTTCTATGGCTTGCTGGGAAATAACACCAACGCTAATTCCGCCACCATTCAAAGCTTGAAAAATGCGTGAATCAACACCGATTTGTCCGAGGAAATTTTTCCCTTCGAAGTTGACCAAAGCTTTGTTTCTATAAATATTAATTGCGTTCTTGTCTGTCATCAGTTCAAAAATAGAGGTGTTAAAATTGTGTTCAGCTGTTCATATTCCATCAGGAAAGCATCGTGTCCGTGGATGGATTTGATTTCGTGGTAGTGAACGTTTTTGTTTTTATGTTTTAAAAAATCGTAGGTGTTTTTAATCTCAAAAGCTGGATAAAAAAGGTCCGAATCCACCGAAATTAAATGTATTTCTGCATTGATGTTTTCCAGTTCATTTTCCTTTCCGTTGATGTTCATCAAAAGGTGATTGACGAGTTTATAGGCTTTTAAACTAAATCTTTCGTTTAATCGGTTTCCGTGGAAATTGAGCCAATCGTGGGACTTTAAAATCTGCTTTTCAGAATCAGTTTCTCTTTTGAATCTTGAGTTGAGAGATTCCGGTGTTCTGTAGCACAACATTGCGTGAACTCTGGCTTTTTCCAGTGGTTTATCTTCTGATTCTAAAAGATATTTTTGAACCAAGCATTGAGAATGCAACCAATCCGAGGTTTTGAAATCTGTTGCAATTGGAATAAATCTTTCTGCCAAATTATTTTCCAAAGCCAACATTTCCCAGCCGATAGAACCACCGACAGAACCGCCAACTAATGCAAACAGTTTTTCAATTTTTAAGAGCTTTAAACCTTCGATGAAAATTTTAGCAATGTCCTGAACGATAAAGTTTTCATAATCATTGATGAAAAATCCGTCGAAACCGTTTCCTGGAATATTGAAACAGATTACAGTAAATCGCTTTGTGTCGATTACTTTTCCTTCTCCGACTAAAGTTTTCCACCAGCCATTTTCGCCGGCGACATCGGAGTTTCCTGTGAGAGCGTGGTTTATCAGAATGATTGGGGCAGAATACAGTTCTTTTCCAAAAAGCTGATAGCTTAATGGAATATCATAAACCTTTCCGGCTTGTGTCGTGAAATGTAGTGTCTGAAGATGTTGTAACTTATTTTCCAATTTTATCTGATAAAAAATTGAAAATGCTACGGGGAAATGTAGAATAAATGTTTGGTTATCTTTTCCGTCTATGCGGATAGAATTTAGCACCTTCTTCGTTTCCGAAGGGTTGCCAAGGTTTCACAGAGTCTAATCTCTCCACCTTTCTCGATAACATTTTCAATATGTAAATGAACAATTCTGACTGCAAATATACTTCACAAAGTTCACTTATTCCAAATTTCGGTTGAAAATTCTAAAATAATTATTTGTTAAGAATAAATTTTCTCGGAACTTGCGTATAGTATTTGTATTTAAAATTTCTTTTTACAATCAATTATGGAAATCAATCTTAATAAACAAGTCGCCATCGTAACGGGTTCCAGCAGTGGAATCGGGAAAGGAATTGCTATTAGTTTGGCAAAATCAGGCGCAATCACTATAGTTAATCATTCATCTGAACATTCTCGACCTGAAGCGGAGGAAACTTTGAAAACCATTGAGGAAAATGGAGGCGAAGGTTTTATTATTCAGTGTGATGTGAGTAAGGAAGACCAAGTTCAGGCAATGTTTCAAACGACGATTGAGAAATTTGGAACTGTAGATATTCTTATTAATAACGCTGGTTTGCAACAAGATGCGTCTTTCATTGATATGACTTTGGCGCAATGGCAAAAAGTGATTGATGTGAATTTGACAGGACAATTTCTTTGTTCACGAGAAGCCATCAGAGAATTTTTGAAACGTGGAATGAATGACAAATCCAAAGCGTTGGGAAAAATCATTAATATCAGCAGTGTTCACGAGACGATTCCGTGGGCTGGACACGCGAATTATGCTTCCAGCAAAGGTGCGTTGAGAATGCTGATGCAGACTTTGGCTCAGGAATATGGAAAACAAAAAATAAGAGTGAATAATATTTGTCCGGGCGCAATTCAAACGCCAATCAACAAGACAGCTTGGGACAACAAAGAGTCTCTGGATGCGCTGATGACACTGATTCCGTATGACAGAATTGGGCAACCGGAAGACATTGGAAATTTAGCCGTATTTTTGGCGAGTGATTATTCGGATTACATTACGGGAGCGAGTATTTATGTGGATGGTGGAATGACGACGTTGGAGAGTTTTGCGGATAACGGGTGATTGATTATAAATGATTAATGATAAGTGATAAATGATTTTTTTTGCTGAAAATAATTTTTGTGGAATTTTAAACGCAAAGATTTTTTAAGGGCGAAGGAAATTTTTAAGTGGGCAAAGTTTCGATAAATCGATTTTTTAAGCGGATGTTAATTTGGAAAATAAATTTATAATTGATTTTGGGGAATTATCATTTATCGATTATCAACTATCATTTATATCGTCGGAGAAGGGAAAATCTTGAACATAGCCCCGATGGGAACGGCATCCTTTTTTTGCTTTTTAGAAAGTTTTCTTTTGGATGACCAATCGTCGTAGCAAAAAAAGATATAGTGGACAGCGGGTTGGAAACGTGGAACGAAGGTAGAAACGTGATGCTCCTAAATTAGAAAAACGAATAATTATCCAAAAAATAATTAGAAATATATGAACGAGGAAGAAAAATTGAGGAATCCGCGTTGGAAGAAATGGGGACCTTATGTGAGCCATCGCCAATGGGGAAATGTGCGGGAAGATTACAGTACAAACGGCGATGCGTGGGGATTTACAGGTCACGACACAGCAGAAGCTTGGACCTACAGATGGGCCGAGGAAGGCATCGCAGGCATCTCGGATGAGAAGCAACAAATGTGTTTTGCCTTCTCATTTTGGAACAAAAAAGATATTAGAATTAAGGAACGTTTTTTCGGACTGAGCAATCATCAGGGAAATCACGGGGAAGATATAAAGGAGATTTTTTATTATTTGGACAACACGCCGTCTCACAGCTATATGAAGATGGTTTACAAGTATCCAATCAATGAATTTCCGTACGAGGAAATCATCAACGTGAATGGTCAGCGTTCCAAAAATGAGATGGAATATGAGCTGATTGACACGGGGATTTTTGATAACGATGAGTATTTTGATATTTTCATTGAGTATGCAAAGGCTGGTGAAGATGATTTTTTAATCAGAATTGATGTTCATAACCGTAGCGATAAACCAGCACCAATTGTGGTTTTGCCGACGGTTTGGTACAGGAATAATTGGGTTTGGGGTTACAATGACTATAAAGCGAATCTTGGTTTTTCCAAACAAGGTGAGATTGACATTCACCACGATAGTCTGAGTATCAAAAAGTTATATTCCAGAAACAGAAATGTGGACGCTTTGTTTTGTGAAAATGAGACGAATAGAGCGAGACTTTTCAATCTTCCGAAGACTGAAGGTTTCTTCAAAGATGGAATCAATCAATATATTACGAAAGGTTTAGATACGATTAATCCCAAGAAAACGGGAACCAAGGCATCTTTGCATTGCGAAGAAATCGTAGAAGCGCACAGCAACAAGGTTTTTGAATTCCGATTGTCGCCTCACATTATGGAGGATGCATTTTGGGATTTTGATGAAATCATCAACCACAGAAAGCAGGATTCGGATAATTTCTACGCCAACATCCAGAAAGATATTGAAAACGAGGACGAGCGAAATGTCCAAAGACAGGCTTTTGCAGGTTTGCTTTGGAATAAACAGTTCTATCATTACAACGTTGGAAAATGGCTGAAAGGCGACCCGAATTTCCCGATTCAAAGAAAAGGCTACGTCCGAAACAGCGATTGGGAGCATCTTCACAACAAAGACATCATCTCGATGCCTGACAAGTGGGAATATCCTTGGTATGCGACTTGGGATTTGGCGTTCCATTGCGTGAGTTTTTGTGTGATTGATTCGGAATTCGCTAAAGCCCAATTGGTTACAATGACGAAAGAATGGTATATGCACCCGAACGGACAAATGCCAGCTTACGAATGGAACTTTGATGACGTGAATCCGCCGGTTCACGCTTGGGCCACTTTCAGGGTTTTCAAAATCGATGAAAAAAATAATGGGAAACCGGATTTGGCTTTTCTGGAAAGGGTTTTTCAAAAATTGTTATTGAATTTCACCTGGTGGGTCAACCGAAAAGATTACAACGGAAACAACCTTTTCGGAGGTGGATTCTTGGGTCTTGATAATATTGGAGCCTTTGACCGTAATATGGAATTCAACGAAGGTGAGCATCTGGAACAAGCCGACGGAACCAGCTGGATGGCGATGTACGCGCTGAATATGATGAGGATTTCTATGGAATTGGCAATCCACAATCCAGTCTATGAAGATATGGCGATTAAGTTTTTTGAACATTATCTTTATATCGCAGAAGCGATGGAGAATATCGGTGACGGAAAACAAGGACTTTGGAACGAGGAAGACGGATTTTTCTATGATTTGCTACAGTTATCCAACGGAGACAGCGTGAACTTGAAGCTTCGAAGCATCGTAGGATTGATTCCGATGTTTGCAGTGGAAGTTGTGGAACACAGTATGTTGGAGAAACTTCCGGAATTCAAAAAACGAATGGAATGGATTCTCAAAAACAAGCAAGACCTGACGAAACTCGTTTCCCAATGGTACGTGGAAGGTGAAGGAAACAAACACCTTTTGAGTATCCTTAGAAAAACCAGATTGACAAAAGTTCTAACAAGATTGGTAGACGAATCCGAATTTTTAAGTGATTATGGAATCCGTGCGATGTCCAAAGTCTATGAAGAAAATCCGTTCCGATTTACCGTTCACGATCAAGAACACGTGGTTTATTACACGCCTGCAGAAAGCGACAGCCGGATGTTTGGTGGTAACAGCAACTGGCGCGGACCAATTTGGTTTCCAATTAACTTCCTGATTGTCGAGAGTTTACAGCGTTTCCATTTCTTCTTCGGCGACGCCTTAACGATTGAATATCCGAAAGGAAGTGGCGTTCAGAAAAATCTGGAAGAAGTTTCCAAAGACATTAGCGACAGACTTTGTGGTATTTTCCTGAAAGA
>RCUH01001157.1_pt1 | contig 20903 bp, 20 predicted proteins | sample 2166191 | NCBI WGS metagenome assembly RCUH01 (sample SAMN09932848, study PRJNA488358) | compost metagenome | feature: garden; material: soil; isolation source: compost soil in an enriched community after 214 h of incubation | place: Germany: Experimental Botanical Garden Goettingen | collected...
GTCACATATAAAGTGTCAGAATTTTTATTTTGAATGTAGGCTGACATTTTTTCCGGAGAAAATTCTACCAATTCTGCAACGTCGGCTTCGGATTTTGAAGGTTCAACTTTTATCGAATCTTCTTTTGCTTGAGTTTCTGCGACTTTCTCGTCGTTTTTTTTACAAGCTAAAAAGCTGAGTGATAAAAGTGAATATAATATTATTTTTTTCATAGAAATTAATCTTAAGGTCTGATTTTTACAATCTTATTTTCTCTAATTACAACTATTTCGCTGTTGTTTTTTTTCTTGAATTCTAGCATTTTTTCATAAGCTTTTTCAAGACCCTTCAAAATTTTGTCACGTCTTTCTATTTTATTTTCTGTTGTCATAATAAGTTTTTAGTTCGTTAAATTTCTCTGAATTATGAATGAGAAGTTCTTCACCCAAATTTTTCTCGGCAATCAAAATATGCTTTCCTTCAGAATTGTCAAAAATTAAAATCTGGTCTACAATTGGAAGATAGATTTTAAATAAGTTTATAATGCCATTGTGATACCTTCTAATAATTACGTCTTCCGGAATATGATGTCCACCCTCCGAAACCCTAATTTTAACACGCTCGATTGCCAACTCAGGATTCTTCAACCAGAAAAAAAGTAAAGTTGTATTGTAACCTTGATTTGTTGCTTTTAAAAGTTTTTGTTTGTAGGTTTTAGTTGCTAATGTTGTTTCAAAGGCGAAATTTTCATTTTGTAAAAAAAGCTCGTCGATACGATTTAGCATAATTCTCCCAGATTCAAAAGCTACTTTTTCAGGTTGAAAGGGAGACAATCCTTTAGCAATCTCATCAGCATTTACAAATTCCTTACAATCCAATATTTCTGGCAGAATTGTAAAAGATGCAGTGGTTTTTCCAGCACCATTACAACCAGCGATGATGTAAAGATTTTGTTCTTTCATTGATAATGTATCGTGAAATTTTCATTAAATTTGATTCTTGACAATGGAGAATCAATTAACAGTAGCCAACCAACCTCAGTTTCACAGGCTAAAAATAGCTAAAAAACAACAACTGACCAAACAAGCTTTTGCGCTGGAATTTGAGATTCCTGAGGCGTTGAAATCCCAATTTCGATTTCGGGCTGGGCAATATGTGACGTTGAAATATCACTTTAAGGAAAAGGAAATCCAAAACGATTATTCCTTTACTTCTGCGCCTTCCGAAGAAAAATTAGCCTTGGCAATCAAAATAAATGGCGAAAAAAGTTCGACACAATTCCTTTTTGATCATTATAATATTGGCGACGAAATTTCGGTTAGTGAACCTTTAGGTCGATTTTTCCTTAATTCAAAACCGAATGAGAAACGGACGATTATTACATTCGCTTCCGGAATTGGAATTACGCCAATCCTCAGTCACATCAAAAACATTCTGATTGAAGAGAAAACGACGCGGATTTTCCTCTTTTATGGCAACAAAAGTTACGAAGATATTATCCTGAAAGATGAACTGGAAAAACTTCAAATAGAATCGGGCGGAAGATTGGAATGTTTCTATTTCATTTCGCAAGAACCGGTGAAAGACAAGTTGTTTCAGGGAAGAATTGATGAGAAAAAAGTCTCGCTTATCATCAATCAAATCCTTCATCTGGACGAGGATGACGAGGAATCTACAATCTGGGACAGCACAGACAAAGTTTTGATTTGTGGTCCTGGCGCAATGATTAAATCTGTCGCAAATGCCTGCTACAATCACGGAATTCCCAAAAAGAATATTCATTTTGAATTGTTTGAAAGTTTTAATGAAGACATCTATCCAACTGAAAAAGAATTTCCTTTAATTGAAAATGTGGAAGTTAAAATCAAATTCAATCACATCGAAAAAGATGGAATAATCCTAAAAAATAACGAGCGAAAAATCCTTCAACAATTGTTGGATTTGGGCTACAAACTTCCTTATTCCTGCAAATCCGGAATCTGTGGAAGTTGTCTTTGTTACCTAAAATCGGGCGAAGTTGATATGACAGAAGACGAATATTTGACAGATAACGAAAAACATCAGGGAAAAATCTTACCTTGTACAGCTATTGCAATGAGCAAGGAAATTTATTTGGATTTTGATATGATTTAACGATGATTAAGGCGATTACAAACATTCTCAAAATAGCTTTTGGGCTTTTGGAAGTTGGGATTTTGCTGATGATTTTAGCGAACTTCTGGGTTGTTGCCTTGACGAGTGGGAGAACTTATACCAAAATCAGCAAAGTTCCGCCTAGAGATTGCGCCTTGGTTTTGGGAACGTCGCCAAAGATGCGTTCGGGCGTTGCAAATCCTTATTTTACAGCGAGAATGGAAGCGGTTGGAACGCTTTATCATCACGGTAAAATCAAGAAAATCATCGTAAGCGGAGAGAAAAGTAAAAACTACGACGAGACGGAAGCTATGAAGCATTTCCTTGTTTATAATGAAGGCGTTCCGGAAAATATCATCATCAAAGACCCAAAAGGTTTCAACACGCACAAGAGTATTTTGAATTGTAAAAATACCTACAATCAAAAAAATGTCATTATCGTTTCGCAAGGTTTTCATAATCTTCGCGCGTTGTTTTTTGCCCGAAATAATGGGATGAACGCATTAGGTTTTGACGCGCAAGACGTGACAAAAAACGAAAGTTTCTACCGAAATCATACCCGTGAATTTCTTGCCAGAGATTTGGCGGTTTTCTATTATATTCTTGGGATTTCGCCTGAGGAATAGTTTTCATCAATCAATTAGATTTGCTCGTAAAATCTATCACAAATAAACTTGGCAGATTCTTTGTAATTATGTTAATATCATTAATGAAAATGATAATTTAAAACTTACAAAATGAAAAATCTATTTAAAATAATATTCCCAACTGTGATTGCATTTACTATGGTTTCGTGTATGACAAATTCTGGAGCATACGCAAATAATTATGACCCATATTCTCAAGGATATTCGAATGGTTATATAGATGGTTACCATCAATCGCCGGATGGATTTTGGTACGCTCCAAATGTTGTTTATTTGGATAATAACAACAATTATTACAGAAATGGAGCAGTTTATAACTCAAGAAGTAACTCCAGAAACAACGTCGTGATTTCGCCAAGAAGAAATTCTTTGCACAATCAAATTTCGACTGGAAATAGACCTACAACCCAGCCGGGAGTAAGATCACAAGAGAGTGGGACAAGAAATCAAAATAATATAAGAGTTCAGCCAAATACAAATACCAATCGTGGTACAAGAAATCAGATTCAGAATAATACAAGAGTACAACCACAAAACAATACAAGGTCTGGGTCACAGAATAACATTCGGGTTCAACCTCAAGTTCAACAAGAGAGTAGTCCACAAAGATCAAACAACGGATCACGATAACCAAAAAAGCTAGTTTCGACTAGCTTTTTTTTATGTATGAATGTGCTTGCAATCTGTTCTTTATAAACCACATAGACACATAGTTTTGAATTTATTTAAAAGATAAAATAGAAAAATATTCCAGTTCTATTTTCTCTTTTTTAATTTGAATTTTTCATTTATTCTATGTGCCTATGTGGTTATTAAGTTTAGATCTTAAACTATTTGTCTTAAAGCAGTTTTTATTATTTCTAAATTTCAAATTTTACAGATTAAAAACGAGTGTAAATAAAAATTATATTATTTTTGTAAAAATTGTAAAGATGCTCGTGATTGGAATTGCCGGAGGAACAGGTTCCGGAAAAACTACTGTTGTAAATAAGATAATGCAACAGCTTAATGTAGAAGGTGTTAACATACTTTCTCAAGATAATTATTATCACGATAATCCAAATCTAACTTTGTCCGAAAGAGAAGCTTTGAATTATGACCATCCAAAATCCATCGATTTTCAATTGATGTTGGAACACGTAAAAGCACTCAAAAATAATGAAAGCATAGAACAGCCGATTTATTCGTTCGTAACGCACTCCAGAACGGGCGACCATGTGACTGTGGAACCAAAAAATGTTTTGATTGTAGAAGGAATTTTGGTTTTGACCAACAAAGAATTATTGAAGGAATTCAATCTAAAAGTCTTTGTTCACGCAGATTCCGACGAGCGATTGATTAGAAGAATCCGCAGAGATACGCAGGAAAGAGGAAGAGATTTGCAGGAAGTTCTTCACCGTTACCAAACGACTTTGAAACCGATGCATCAGGAATTTATCGAGCCTTCTAAAAACGAGGCTGATTTGATTGTTCCAAATATGAAGCAAAACTCTGTGGCTATTGATTTTCTGACGACTGTCATTAATAATTCGCTTAAAAAAGTTCATTAATTATGAAAGAACTAATCAAGGATATCAAAAAAAAATCACCGACATTGAAGTTTTTCCAGACTTATGTTTTTAATAAATATTTGTTGACACTTATCGGGTTTTTGGTCTGGATGATATTCTTTGACAGCACTTCTTTTTTGGTTATCAATGAAATGAATGGCGAAATAAACCGCTACGAAAAACAACTCGATTTCTACAAAACAGAATACGAAAAGAACGATAAATTTTTTCGCAAACTGATGAACAACAAAGACGAAAAGGAAAAGTACGCACGTGAAAACTACTTTATGAAAAAGCCAAACGAGGAGATTTTCATCTTGGTCGTTGACAGTTCTAAAATTGCTAAGAAGTAAATAAAACTTACAGAATGAGTGAATTGGAAAATTGGGAACAGCTTGTAAAAAAGCAACTCAAAACAGACAACATCTACGAGATCCTCCAAAAGGAGAATCTGGAAAATATTGATGTCAAACCTTATTATCACAACAATTCTGAATACAAACTCCTACCGAAAATAGAAGAAAGTACGCATCTTGTTGCAGAATATCAAGAAGGATTGGACGACCAGACTTTTGCTTTTCTACTAAACGAGAATGTTGAAAATCTGGATGAGAAATCGATTTTCATTAATAATGCCGAGCTTTCAGAACATATATTGACAGACGAATCCAACCGATATTTTTCGCTGATTGATGTTTTTTCTGATGATTACAAAGCGGAGATCAATGAACATCTTGCTGGCGAATTGTTATCAAAATCATTTGAAAGAAATATTTGTATTGATGTTAGTTTGCATCAAAATTCTGGCGCTTCCATTATTCAACAGTTGAGTTTTGCTTTGGCGAAATCTAAAGAATTGGTTGAGAAATTTGGCTCTGAAATTTTAGATCAATTGATTTTCAAGTTTGCTGTTGGAAGTCAATACTTTTTTGAAATTGCAAAAATTAGAGCTTTCAAATATCTTTTCAATCAGCTTTCTAAAGAGTTTGGGAAAGATTTGATTCCTTATGTTTTCGCTGAAACTTCATTAAGAAATAAATCGAAAAACGACCAAGACAACAATCTTATTCGTTCCACTTTGGAATTGGCTTCTGCAATGATTGGTGGAGCTGACGCCGTTTTTTGCAACAATTACAAAATCGAAAATCCAACCGAACTTTCCAAAGAGATATCCTTCAAACAACAAATCGTTTTGGCTTACGAAAGCATCATCAATGTTTTTGAAGACGCAACTTCCGGAAGTTATTTCGTGGAAGACATCACACAACAATTCGCTGAAAAATCGTGGAAATTATTTTTTGACATCGAGGAAAAAGGCGGTTATCTGGAACTATTGAAATCTGGTGAAATTCAAAAAATGATTTTCGAACAAGCGACGAAAGAGCAAAGTTGGGTTGAAGAAGGGAAAATCAAAATCATTGGTGTCAATCTTTATCCGAAATTGGAAGTTAAGAAATCAGTTTTTGAACTTTATAATTCTTCTGAAATAAAGGCTGTTCGTTTGGCGGAAATGTTTGAATAATGACAGAAAACTTTCAAGATTATTTAGAATATAATCAGCATTTCAATCAATCATTGATTCAGAATTATCTCGAAAACAAAATGATTTGGAGCGAGAAAAGTAGTAGCCTTCTCAATCATATTGTTAATGCCCATCAGATTTGGAATGCAAGAATCCTTAAGGACAATCAATTTAAGGTTTGGCAAATCAATGCCGACAATTCATTAATAGAAATCAATTCTGAAAATTTCGTCAATAGTTCCAAAATCCTTGTGGAAAGAGAACTTACTGAAATAATTAATTATCAAAATTCAAAAGGAAATCAATTTGAAAATTCGATTCAGGAAATTTTCTTTCATTTTGTTAATCATTCAACTTATCACCGAGGACAAATCGCAATGTTGATGAAAGAAGCTGGATTAGAACCTCTGAACACTGATTATATATTTTACAAAAGGTTTTAATTAATTATAAAATTAAAATTACATTATTCTCAATTTTTGGAATTCTTAAACTCAGAATTCGTAACTCTTAACTAATTCACTATCTTTGCAAAAATTTTTAGAAATGAGCGAAGACGGAAAAAGACCAGAAAGAGACAAAAAACCAAGAAGTGCAGGTGGAAGCAGACCTTCTGGAAACTCCCGTGGCTCTGGCGAAAGAACGTCCAAAAGCAGACCAACGGAAAACTCCCGTGAGTCTGGCGAGAAGAAACCAAGTTTTGGTGCAGGATCAAGAAGTTCGGCTGGAAACAGACCAACTGCAGGTGGTGCACGCAAACCTAAAACCACGCGAGGTGGCGACCGTTTTGACAGCAGAGACAAATACGAAAATGGCGACAAGAAGCCATTCAATAAAAAGCCTTCAAACAAAAAACCATACATCCGACCGGAAACAGCTGAGGACAAAACCAAATCTTTTATTCAAAAAAGAAGATTCGAAAAAATCAGCAAAGAAGTTTATAAAGATACGATCAGACTTAATAAATATATTGCAAATTCTGGGATTTGCAGTAGAAGAGAAGCAGATGAACTGATTGCGCAAGGTCTTGTGGAAGTCAATGGAACTGTGGTTACAGAAATGGGTTATCAGGTTCAGAAAACTGACAGAGTTGTTTTCGACAGCCAAAATATCACACCTGAAAAACCAGTTTACGTTTTATTGAACAAACCAAAAGGTTACATCTCAACTACTAAAGACGAAAAAGCAAGAAAAACTGTAATGGATTTGACTGCAAATGCGTCGCCTTACAGAATATTCCCTGTTGGAAGATTGGACAGACAAACAACTGGTGTTATTCTTTTGACAAACGATGGTCATATTACGAAAAAACTGACGCATCCATCTTTCGCAATGAGAAAAATCTATCACGTAACGCTTGATAGAAAACTGACGAATGATGATATGAAACTGATTGGCGAAGGAATCCGTTTGGAAGAAGGTGTTGCAGAAGTAGATAGTATTTCTTTCATCGAAGGGAAACCGAAAAATGAAGTTGGAATCGAGATTCACATCGGATGGAATAGAGTAGTACGCAGAATTTTCCAAAAATTAGGGTACGAAGTGGAAGCGCTGGACAGAGTAATGTTCGCAGGACTTACCAAGAAAAATATCAAAAGAGGACACTGGAGAATTCTTTCGGAATTGGAAGTGAACAATTTGAAAATGTTGTAGATAGCTTTTGGCTGATAGCTTTTTGCATTTGGCTTTTAGAATAGATAAAAGACTGAAGAAATTCGGTCTTTTTTTGTTAAATTGAAAATCATAATTTGGAAAATGAGCAAAATTTATATTTTCAGTGGTCTTGGCGTTGACAGAAGAGTATTTGATAATATTGACTTCGGAGATTTGGATGTAGAATTTGTAGATTGGATTGATCCTTTAAAAAATGAATCGTTAGAAAATTATGCTGAACGAATTTCAAAAAAAATCACTTCTGAAAATCCAATTCTAATAGGTTTGTCATTTGGAGGAATGGTTGCTATTGAGATTTCTAAAATCCTTAAAACTGAAAAAATAATTCTCATCGCTTCTGCAAAAACACAATTTGAGCTTCCAAAGTTTAATAGAATTTCTGGAAAATTAAGACTTAATAAACTAATTCCAAAATCTATTTTCAAAAAGCAAAACTTTATTACCAATTGGCTTTTTGGAATAGAAACTGATTCTGAAAAACAACTTTTGAAAAATATTCTAAAAAATACAGATCCTAATTTCTTTTCTTGGGCAATCAATGAAATTGTGAATTGGAAGAATGAGACAATTCCTAAGAATGTTACTCATATTCACGGAAATAAAGATCGAATCATTCCATTTAAAAATGTTAAAGCAGATTTTGTGATTGAAGGTGGAGGACACTTTATGACGGTTAATAAACCTGACGAAATTCAAAATATTATTTTAAATTTAATCAAAATTTCCAAGTAATAAAAGCTTAATTTATCGTTAATTCACAATCTCATTATAGTAAATATGTTGATCATCCTTATCAAAACTAATGATGGTGATTTCTCGGTTTTTCGCATTGTCATTGTTGAAGAAAGTAATTTTTGAGCTTGCTTTTGGATTCCAGTAAAGAATTTGACGAGTATCATTGATTAATGACTTGTATTTTCTTTGTGAATAATCGATTATTTTTAAATTATCCACTTTGTCATAAGCTTTGATTTCTATTTTGTTGGTAATGTTTTTTGTTTTCTGTTCTTTAATCGAACTTCCTCTTCTAGTAAAGATTGCGACGGCGTTTTGTATCAGTCCAGAACCTTTGAATATTTTTACCATTGCCACATCATTTACAGAAATAGAAGTCACTGCATCGATGTCCACTTTCATTTCATCCAAATAAATGCTCGCTTTACTTGCTCTGATATACGGAACTAGATTTCCCGTATTGTCACTTTGAAAGGACAATCCGCCTGCTCTGCCTTGTAACCATTGCATAATATTGGAATATGATTGTGCATCTTCATTTTCATTTACGAAGTCAAAAACAGTTGCATTCATACTGGAAAACAGCCCGGAAGTTATTTCATCATTCAGTTTCTTTTTTGCGTCGCTTTTTCTTTTTATTATTTTTACTTCTTCAATCTGTGTTTCTTCCTGAATAATTTTTTCATTGTTCTGTGCGTTTGCCAGAGCTTTTTCTATTGTGGGAGGTAAAATGTAATTGTCACCAACTTCCATCAAATTATATTCACTTTGAGAAAAGTTAAATTTTCCAATGTTGTTATCTATCAAAGGTTTCAATTTCAAAGTCAGGTTTTCTTGTTGTTTCTTATCAGCATTCAGAAAGTAATTTACAAAGTAAGATTCTTGAAAATTTACATTTTTTATAAACAAGTCACCATTACTATCCGTTGTAAACTGTTCCAAAAGCGGTTCGCCATCATCATTTTTGAAAACCAAATTCACAGGCGTATTGGGCAAAGGTCGGCTGTTGAGCGCAAGTCTTGCTTTGTAGGAAATGAACTCGTTGTCAGTCAAATTATATTTGATTACAGGTTTTTGACCAACTATCAACTTTGTCCAATCAAATCGTTTCCATTTTTCTGAGATTAAAAGCGCGTCCAATGCTTCTGAATTTGAATTTTTAGAAAAATATTGAGCCGGATTTTTTATTTGATTTTTAAAATCTTCTGTGAGATACAAACTGCTAAGGATATTTTCTTTTGAAGCAGAATAAGTATCAGTCAGATCTTTTACTAAAACTGTGTAATCTTTGTCAGGATTTTGTTTAATTTCAAAACTATTGAGAGCTCTCGGATTATTATTAAAATTTGAATTTTCTAAAACAATCGGAGTTGTTAAATTTTGATTTAAAAAACAAAGTCTCTGCGCCACAATATTATCTTTGTCATCAAACAACGAAATCTGCATCACTCCATTTTGCCCGATTTCTTTTGTTGGAATCAAGCTGGAAACTTGCGGATTGGCAGATTGAATTTTCGCTTTGTACGCCAATTGATTATTAATTGTTCCAATGACACTGTAATTTTGGACGTTCTTTTCTAAATTAATCGCATCAATTGTATATCTGATTCCTGATTTTTCAAAATCGATTTTCAGATTTATACCTTGATTTGTAACAGTTGGCAAAGTCGTAATTTGAGAATTCCCTTCACCATCGTCTACTACAATCTTATAAGTTTTGCCAAATTTTGGCGTCATTGAAAATAAGGCAACATTTTCATCCAGCGATTTGAAAGTTTGAATTTTATTATCGGGAAACTCAGAATCTGTCACATAACCGTTCCAATTCTTCGGCGACTTTCCTTGTGCAAATAATCTCACAGCGACTTTCGTAGAAACCTGATTTACAAATGTTCCGCCTTCTGGAAACGCTTCAACATTCCATTTCGACGTTTCTGATAAAACTAATTTTTTCTTCGAAGTTGGATTGTAAATCGGAATTGGTTTGATGAAATTCCATACGTTGTCAAAGTTTGCCATCCAATTCGTGTAAGCTCGGACGAAATAAACATCTTCATTCAAGGTTTTGTTTAAATTAAATGTTCCAGAAGCTTTACCATTATTAATCAAAATCGTTTTTTTATCAATCAGATTTTTACTTTGATCGTACAATTCCACAAACAACGTTTTAGAAATTGTAGACAGATTGTATCCATCAAAAACAAAAGATTGAAAAAAGATTTGATCGCCAGCAACATATTGATCTTTATCAAAAAGAATATAAACCTTTTCCTGTAAATAATTTTTTTCAAGATTAGTTATGGCTTGATCTAATTTGCTCTGAGCACCAACTATTAAAAATCCGAAAACCAATAGAATTGTTGTAAAAATTCCTTTCATAAATAATCAATTATGATTGTTGAATCACTATGTAATTTTAACCCTTCAAGATATGAAGAATTTTAAAACAAAAAAACAGCACTTAAAAAAATGCTGTTTCAAATATATAGTTAATTGATTTTAACCGTTAAGGAAATTGATCAAAATCTGATTCAATTCATCTGCGTGCGTCACATTCAAACCGTGAGGAGCGCCAGAAATCACGTGGTATTGATTATTTACAATTCCTTTCGAAGCTTGTTCTCCAGAGGTTTTTATTGGTACAATTTGATCTTCATCTCCGTGAACAATCAATGTCGGAACAGTCACATTCTGAAGTTCCAGACGGAAATCTGTATTTGCCCAACTTTCTGCGGACTTAATTGTTGCGATAGGAGAGGCGTTAGAAGAAATGCTCCAGTCATAATTAAGTTGCGCTTGACTCACAGACTGCGACAAAAGTCCATAATTGTAAAAATTCTTGTGAAAGCCTTCAAGGAAAGTGACTCTGTCTTTTTTTAGATTATCAAGAATCTCATTCAAATCTTTTTCTGGAACGCCGTCTGGATTATCCTCTTTTTGTTTTACCAATGGAATAATGGATGCAATCAAAGCGACTTTATCTACGTTGTCAGAACCATAATTAGTCAGAAAACGAACCACTTCGCCACCGCCCATTGAGAATCCAACAAGAACGACATTCTGCAAATCCAATTGTGTGATCAGCTCCAACAAATCTTCGGTCAATGAATTGTAATCGTAACCACCTAAAGACGGCTGAGATTTTCCAAAACCTTTTCTGTCATAAGTGATAACTCGATATCCAGCTTCCAAAAGCGCAGGCACTTGCAACTCCCAAGATTTTCCACTGAGTGGCCAGCCGTGAATCAAAATAACTGGCTGTCCAGTTCCGTAATCTTCGTAATAAACGCTGTAATTTTTGTCGATGTCTTTTGTGATATAAGGCATAATGTTAATTTTTTGATATTAATATTTGGTTATTTCTTTCAACCAAACATCACACCACAAAAAAAGACTTTCTCGCAGGAAAGTCTTTTTTATATTTTAATTAACATTACTTCACAATTTCATTGTAATAGAGAAGTCTGTCATTTTTATCAAAACTAATGATGATGATTTGACGATTTTTCGCTTCATCATTATTAAAGAATTTTGCGCGTGGAGCCAATCCGCCATCTTCGGAAAGTGATGGATTCCAATACAAAGTTTCGCGCGTATCTTTCGTAATTCTCTTGTAAGCATCACCCGTTATGTCCGGCAATTCGAACTCTGTGGATTTATCATAACCTTTCAAAACTAATTTGTTGACTTTCTCTTTCGTTTTATCTTCTTCGGCAACCATATTTCCTCTTCTGGTGTATATTGCAACTGCATTTGATACTAAACCACCATCTTTCAAAACCTTCACCATCGCAATATTACTCACTGGAATTGAACTTATCATGCTTGCATCCACAGGCATTTCATCCAAAAACAGATTTGCTTGTGAACCACGGATGCTAGGAACCAAATTTCCAGATTGATCCATCGTGAAAGTAAGTCCCGCCGCGCGACCTTGCAACCATTGCAGGATGTTTTGGGAAGCCATCGCATCTTGGTTATCATTCACCAAATCGAAAATTGTGGCATTCATACTATTGAATCTTCCACTCGATAATTCTTTGTCTAATTCTGCTTTTTTATCGACTTTTTTTGCAACGACTTTCACTTCTTCAATTTGAGTCTCTTTCTCAAAATCATCCAATGCTTGTTTATTCTTTTTGTTTTGAAGCAATTTTGCAATGCTTGGATCTGCCTGAGCTTCCTTAACCAAACGGTAATTTGTAACGGGCAAATTATTTTTTAATGGAATGCTATTTACTGATGCCTGAAAAGTAATATTCAAATTGTCAGATTCTGAAGTTTCTTTTTTGTCTTTATTAAGGTAATAAGAAACCGTCAATGGCTCGTCAAAATAGATGTTGTCCAAATAAATAAAACCTTTGTCATCCGTAACAGCGGGCACAAAACTCTTGTCGGATTTTTCTGTTTTTAATAATAAATTGATGTTCTTGTTTGGGAGAAAACGACCATTGTTTGTCACTTTTCCTTGGAACGAAAGATTGTTCTGAGGCTTGTAAGTGAATTCAGGTGCTTTCCCAGCTAAGAGCGATTCCCAATCAAAACGTTTCCACTTTTCTGAAATTAATATCGCATCAAGCGCTTCTGGATTTGCAGTTTTTTCAAAATATTGAGCTGGATTGAAAATCGGGGAAGTGAAATCTACGGTCAGCCATTGGGCGCTAAGAATTGTATTTTCATTTTTGTTTTCAGAAGGTTGACTGTCTTTCACCAAAACTGTGTAACTCGTGTGATCCGCATCGGGCTCGATGTCAAAACTGTTGAATGCTCTTGCTTCATTGTTCATAGACATTGCGAGAGTTGGTTCGTCAAGATTCAGTTTTTTCGGATTGACGAAGAAGAGTCTTTGTGCGACTGGATTTTGCTTGTCATCAAAAATGGTAATGTTCAAAACTGCAGTCTCATCATTACTCACTTTTGTCGGAATAATGCTGGTTGCGTCATTTGATGTGGTTTTGATATTAGCTCTATAAACCATTTGATTGTTGATTGTTCCAACGATGCTGTAGCCTTGCAAACCTTGTGGAAGATTGTTGCCTTTTATCTTATAATTAATGCCTTTCGTATCGTTTGTCAGTTGAAGATTGATTCCGGAATTTGAAACCGCTGGTAAATCGATGGTTTGTTTCACGCCTTTGTTATCTTCGATCACAGCTTTGTAAGTTCTTCCACTTTTTGGCGTGAGTGTAAAAGTTCCTACATTCTGATCGAGGTTTTTGAAAGTTGCCAATTTCTCAGCAGGTTTTTCAGAATCGATGACATATCCGTTCCAGCTTGCCGGCGGAATTCCTTGAGAATAAACTCTTACAGCCACTTTTGTCGCAATGTTATCTATCAAAGTACCACTTTCCGGGAAAACATTGGCTGTCCATTTTACATTTTTATCAAGAACTAATTTCTGTTCAGAACTTGGATTGTATATCGGAACTTGTTTTATAAAATTAAATTCCTCTGGAAAATTCCCCATCCACGCGGTGTAAGCTCTTACGAAATAGACATCTTCATTCAGAAATTCATTCAAAGTGAAAGTTCCGTCGCCTTCACCATTTTTGAGGAAAACAGTTTTTTTATCCACCATATTCTTGTTGTGGTCGTACAATTCAACAAACAAAGTGTTGGAAACTTTGGATCGGTTGTAACCATTGAACACGAAAGATTTGAAATAAATATTGTCGCCCACCACATATTTGTCTTTGTCCAAAAGCAGATAGACTTTTTCCTGCGTGTAGTTGTGTTCCAGATTTTCAATAGCTTTGTCTATCTTATCTTGGGCTTTAAGTTGCGACATCCCAACAACATAAAGGAAAAAAATGAAAATTTTTCTCATATCAAAAAGCTTATCTAATATTTTTTATTTTAAACCTATCAAAATTACGATTTTTCTCGTGTTAAAGGCATTTTTCAAGAAACTTTAAGACACTTTAAGATTATAGCTTGATTTAATTTTTACTTTTAAAATTAAAATTCATTCGATTAATAAAAAACAAAAGCACCACAAAAAGTGATGCTTAGTGTAAGTTAAAAGCTAAAAGCCAAAAGCAATTTGCCAGAAGTTAATGTTATTTGATAATCAATTTGGTATTTGATTTTTTACCTTCGGATTGTTGCGTGATGATGTAAACGCCGGATTGCAGATTGGTATTGATTTCATTCTTTCCTTTGTTGACAATTGAAGAATGAACTAATTTTCCACTCAAATCCTGAATCACAATGTTTCCGGAACTTTCGGTTTCAAAAAAGAAATGGTTTTTACTCGGATTTGGAAAAACGCGACTGTTGAGTTTTCCAGTTTCAGAAACTGCCAACGACAATGCACAATTGTAAGGTTTGTAAGTAATCGTATTTGGTGTTTGACTTCCGATAACGGCTTCCACCATTGCATCTGTAGAAAGTTCATCTTCTCTCCAGCAGTTTCCAACAGCGTTTGCGAGATTTGGCGTGTTGTTGAAAAACGCAATTGTACTTCCTCCTTTTCCATTGTTTTTGAAAATGTTATTTCCAGGATTTTCGACAGTTCCAAGATTTACGGTTCCGTTGCTGAGAACTGTAATTCCCCAAAGATTTCCTCGGATTTGATTATTTCTAATGATCACATCTTTTGCACCGTAGATTGCAATTCCGCTTCCACCATTGTTCGGTACAGTTTCAGTATCATTGTTTTCGATTGTATTTCCTTCGATGATTCCGCTGGAAGTCCCGGCGTAAGTTGTAATTCCGAAACGATTGTCCTTGATAATGTTATCTTTAATCAAAAATTTATTGATTCCGCCAGCCAAAGCTGAAGAACCAATTCCTCCAACCTTTGTCAAAGCTCTATTTCCGATGATTGTGTTATTAATGATTTTCAAAGAATCCGATCCAGAAGGTCCCATATTGATTTGTGGCGCATTGCCATCGTCCGTATTGTTTCCGTAGAAATAATTGTTGGAAATAACCGCTGAAACATTCGCAGTTGCATTACCACTGGAGCTGATTGCCGGTTTCGCATTTTCCAAAAACTGAGAATTTGTAACCGTAATACTTCCAGGCTCACCTCGGAAAAAACTAACGGCGCCACCTGTGGAAACACCAGCTTTATTTTTGTAGATGATGCAATTGTCCATTAGAAAATTGGTTGTCAAAACCCTTACGCCACCACCAAAATCAACTCGGGTGTTTTTCATTTCTGCTACAGATCCAATTTCGAATTGAATCCCTTTAAACGGAAAGCCAGAATCTACAGCATTAATCAAAAAATTAGAAGCCGTCGTGTGGTATTCACCAAAAACATAAAGTGCTTTGTCAGAATAAACACTTAAAGTTGTGTTCTCATCAATTATCAATTTGTCCGTTGCAGAAATAGTGATGTCGTCCATCATCATATAAAAGGTTCCCATATTCTTGAGAACAGTCGGCGCAGTTGCAGAAAGACTTGTTAGCGTGTACGTCGTTCCATTTCCTGGCGTTGTGAATTGAGCCTTTGCAAAAGCGCAACCCAATATCAACAAAAGAGTAAATTTCTTCATAAATAATAATTTTTGTAAAGTCAAATTTATCAATGTATTTTGTGTTTAACATAATATATTTGTAAAAAAATCAAATTATGTTTTCAGAATTAATTGCTGGAACGATGCGTTGGGGCATTTGGGGCGCTGATCATTCCGAAAGAAAAGTTCAGGAATTGATAGAAGTTTGTCTGGAGGAAAACATCACGACTTTTGACCACGCTGATATCTACGGGAATCACACAACAGAGGAACTTTTCGGAAATGCGTGGAAAGAAATGAAGATTGACAGAGAAAAAATTCAACTGATTTCCAAATGTGGAATCGTGATGGATTCGGAGAAAAAACCATCTTCTCTCAAATATTACAACTACGATTCTGATTATATTTCGAATTGCGTGAATGAAAGTCTCAGCAACTTAAAAACAGATTATCTTGATCTTTTGCTTCTGCATCGCCCATCGCCTTTGATGAATCCAGAAGAGATCGCCAAAGTTTTCCACACGTTAAAATCTGAAGGAAAAGTGAAGGAATTCGGAGTGAGCAATTTTTCGGTTTCGCAGTTTGAATTGTTGAATCAATTTTTTCCATTAATTACAAATCAAATCGAAGTTTCCGTCAATCATCTGGACTCGTTTTATGATGGAACTTTGAATCAAATGATGATGAAGAATCTAAGGCCGATGGCTTGGTCCGTTCTTGGAAATTATTTCGCTGAGAATTCGGAACAAAATATTAGATTAAAAATAGTAATCAAAAATCTTTGTGAGAAATATAACGCCGAAGAAAATCAAATCTTATTAGCTTTTATTCTAAAACATCCATCGAAAATAATTCCCGTGATCGGAACTTCGAAAGTGGAAACAATTCGCAAATTGAAACAATCTTTATTGCTTGATTTGGAGACAATAGATTGGTTCAAAATCTTAGAAGCTAGCGTAGGGAAGGAGGTAGATTGATGAATTTTAAATTACTTTCAAATTTATTTTGAAAATATAAAATTATTCGAAAATATTTGTATCTTGCACTCAATTATATTTGAAATCAATAATGTTATTTTGTTGTTTTTCCTTAATATAATATAAAACAACAGTTAACTTAATTTTTTTAAAATGAACATTTTTGTTTCAAACATCAACTACGCAACTAAAGATTATCAGTTGCAAGAATTATTCGAAGAATTTGGAGAAGTAACTTCTGCAAAGATCATTACTGACAGAGACACTGGGAGATCAAAAGGATTTGGTTTCGTAGAAATGGGAGACGAAGAAGGAAAACAAGCATTGGATGCTTTAAATCAGAAAGAATTTAACGGTAAAATACTAAATGTTACCGAGGCTAGACCAAGAGAGGAAAAACCAAGAAGATCTTTTGATAACAACCGTGGAGGTGGTTACGGAGGAGGTAACAGCGGAGGCGGTTACGGTGGTGGAAACAATGGAGGTGGAAACCGCGGAGGCGGTGGAGGTGGCCGTTGGTAATATCCCTTACAAAACAAAAAAGCGATCTATTTTAGATCGCTTTTTTTATGCTTTAAATTTTAAATTCTTGCTAAATATTATTTTACTTAATCTTACAAAATAATATTTCGGAGTTTATTTTTTCTTGATCAACAAGTAAGCATTTTCAAAATCGATGGTTGGTGAAGGATTGTATTTGTACTTTTCTATGATTAGATTTCCTAATGATATTTTGAGATGATACTTTTCAAGATCGGCTTCCATCGCCATTTCTGATAAATTGATTTTTCCGATTTTTCCTTTGTATTTTGTTTTTAAATCTTTGATTAATGATGAGAAATCTGCTTTTTCATTAGAATTTAAAATGACTTTGAACTGCGGTTCATCATCTGTAATTCTGTCGAAGATTTCAAAAGTGTCGTTCCCGATTGTTTTGTTGCTGTGGTTGTATCTGTTGAAATAAAAAACATAGTCGTAACCACTAACATCTACAATTTGTTGATTTGAAATCAATTCCAATCTTGCATAATCTGAAGTAGATTTGTCGGTTTTTTTAATATTAGAAAATTGATCTTTTACAATGTAGTAAAGCGAATATGAATTTATAGAATGATTGATTTCTTTGGCTAGATCTTCTTGTTTCTTAATGTCTATTAATTTTAACAAGGATTCGGTTTCATTTCTTTTGCCCAAAAATTCAAATTTGTTCGCAATTTCCGTTGCTGTGCTGTCAACAACTAGCTTTGTGAAATCGATTTTTTGGTTGTTGTCAAGCAATTTATTTTCATTAAGAATTTGAATCAATTGTTTTTCCTGACTTCTTTTTGCTATAGAAAATGTGTTGAGAAAAGGAAAGACCAGCGCAAACAATCCGAAGACAAATAAACTTGTCGGAATGAATTTGATAGTCGCATTTTTATTAATGATAAAATAGAAAACAACCGTCGCCAACCAAACTGAAAGTAACACGACAAAATATCTCGGTTCCGTGTAACCATACTCCAAAATCCTCGTGAAAATAGCGGTGAAGAGTAATACTAGTAAAGGAATTAATGTAAAATAGAAAATCTTCGAAAACATTTTGACCCAAGATTTCGCCGAATTTTCTTTTAAAGGATGAACGAGCAATATCGCCAAAATCCCAACAATCGAGTAGGCGAGGACGAGATACGAAACCCAACCTCTCGGCAATTCCCAATGTACAAGGATTTTCGCCGAATAGAAATATAGAATTACGACGTATATAATAAGGAGTGGAATCAGAATGTATTGCGTAAAGAATTTCAAAACGACAGGATAATTGCCTTCTTTTTCCAGATATTCCAAACCTTTTTCATTGAACAAAAGAAAGATAAAACTGCTTCCGAATATGGCTAACAAATAAAAAACGCGGAGATAAATTTTATCATTAAAATTAAAATCAAAAAGCTTATCAACGGCAACAATTGCCAATTCTACTCCGCCAGTCAAAACGCCTGTGAAAATCGCGGTCAGGACAATATTAATGAAAAGATTCTTGTTGTATTGCCAAAAATCCATCTCGGTTTTCCGTCTGATAAATGAAGCAAATGAAACGAAAAGATGTGACAAAACGAAAGTTGGAATCAGCAGAAATGCATAAACTTCGGTGAAATCTTTTTCTAATTTTGGTAGGAGAAAATAAAAGCCGATCAGAAATAAAATTCCGCCAAGTTCGAGTACAAGCTGTTTTCCAATTCTCTGCGAAAGGATCTTCAAACCAAACATCAATGATATTCCCAAACACGAAACCAAGGTCAATTTGGTCAACGTGAAAACTTTTTCGCTGGTACGGAAGTTTTCCTCAGCGATGAACATCAAACAAATCGACGCCGACAAAGCCATCAATAAAACCAAAGGAAACTGCCGGATTGCAAAACCCGCTTTCCCGAATATTTCGTTTATTTTTTGATTCATAATGTTGGGGTTTGAGAAATAAATTTTAATCGAAAGTATAAATTATTACATCTTATTTGTTCTTCTTTTTACCTTTTTTCTTTTCCTTTTTGTCTTTCTTTTTAGATTTTTTCTCACCAGTAATTTCTTTGATGAAATCCTGAATGTGATTGTCTTCCTCAATGTTTTCTTTAAAAGAAACGTCAATGGTTTTTCCTTCAAAAAATTGGTCAAAGTCTTTTGATTCAACAAATTTTTCTTCAACCAAAATTTTCAATAACTCACTTCCTGAATTGTCAAAATATGTTTCGAGGAAACGTTTCAGGACAAATTTTTTATAATCATCAAAACCAATCGTTGGCGTGTAAAGGTAGATTCTGCCATGTTTTTCGGTTGAAAGATAATCTTTGTCTACCAAGATTTTCAGGAATGTGGAAACCGTGTTTTGATGAGGTTTCGGTTCTGGATAAATGTCTATTAATTCTCGGAAGTAGATTTCTCCTTTGTGCCAGATGAGTTGCATTATTTCTTCTTCAGAAGGCGTTAACGTTTGTAACATCATAAAAATAAATATTTTAGAAAATAATGGCGTTCACCATTACAAGATAAATTAAAGATATAAAAATCGCGATTGCACCACCCGAAAAAACTTCTTTGGGCGTGTGTCTTTTCAGAATCACTCGGGTAATTCCAATGACGATTGACAGCAGAAACCAAAAGATTCCGATTATTGGTTCTATGGTGAAAAATAAAGCCGAAACATAGATGTTAAGACTTGTGTGCATCGAGCTTTTAATGAAAAAATTACTGATTTGCATTAATATTAATAAAATACAAAGCATAAAGATCGCCCAATCCATTTCTTTATGAAGGTAAAAATCAACACCTAAAAATATGATGGTTGCAATGATGATGAATATGTAAAGCGAATGACGTTGTTTCCGGTTGGAAACATCCATATTAGTGTAATTTCCATTTTTTACATTTCTATAAATCCAAAGTGCGACAGGAATAATTAACAAGAGGAGAATAGGTAAAAACTTTGCAGACGCTTGTTCCCAAGTATAATTCTTGTAACTGTAATAGAAAAAGTAAATGACGAGAGAAACCAGAGGGTTGAAGAAGTTCGAAATCACTCTCGACACGTTAATAATAATTGGGTTTTTGATTTCCATTCAGCAAAATTTCGACCTCAATATACAAAAATTAATAGCTTGCGAAACATTCTGAAAAATTATTTTGCATTGCCGTGATGCAATCGATTGCGCAATTTGTTTCGTTTTAATCGTATTGATTTCCAATTCTTGAAAAAATATGATAATATGCATACAATAAAGAAAATTTTTTTTCTTATTTTTGCTACATATTTCGAAATTACAATGAAAGAATTTTCAAAAGAAGTCTACCTTAAATGGTATGAAGAAATGACGATGTGGAGAAGGTTTGAAGACAAATGCCGTTCTCTTTATCTTAAACAAAAAATCAGAGGTTTCTTACACCTTTATAACGGTCAGGAAGCCATTCCAGCAGGTTTTACCCACGCAATGGACCTTTCCAAAGACAGTATGATCACTGCATACAGATGTCACATCCACCCAATGGCGATGGGCGTTGACCCAAAAAGAATTATGGCAGAACTTTGTGGAAAAGCTACAGGAACGTCTCAGGGAATGGGAGGTTCTATGCATATTTTTAGCAAAGAGCACCGTTTTTATGGTGGTCACGGTATTGTTGGTGGTCAAATGCCATTAGGTGCAGGTATTGCTTTTGGAGACAAATATTTTGACAGAAAAGCGGTAAACATC
>RCUH01001161.1_pt1 | contig 20835 bp, 19 predicted proteins | sample 2166191 | NCBI WGS metagenome assembly RCUH01 (sample SAMN09932848, study PRJNA488358) | compost metagenome | feature: garden; material: soil; isolation source: compost soil in an enriched community after 214 h of incubation | place: Germany: Experimental Botanical Garden Goettingen | collected...
GCACAGCCGGACCACCATTACTAAGGTTCACCCATTTGAACTGACCGCCGCTAACACCCTCGATTCCGTTGGATGTGAATTGATACTGATTATCCAAGCCCACATGGACGGAATCCGTTTGGAAGCTATGGCTCTTGGCCAGGATCCAAACGTTATAAGCTCCTGCAGTCTTAACGTTGATTTTGTAATTCAGACTGGAGCCGGCGGCAAGGCTCGCTGGATCCGTACCCGGTGTAACGGCAGTGCCGTCGTCCGGCAGGAACTGCATGGCTTTCGTCGTCTCTCCGTCAACAAGTGACCATACGTGGCCGTTCGCGGTTCCACGTACGTAGGCGCTGCTTGTGTTCTCTGCTGCGGTCTCCGCTTCAATGGCCACTGCGGCAGAAGTAACAAAATTAATCGTATAAACGGCCGTTTGTAACCCGTCTCTGCTTACAGCTACGGTAGCTTTTCCCGGTACTGACGTCGCTTGTGTTATAGACACACTTGCTTCAGAATCATTGGGAACCGCTGTAACTTTCGGTGGAGCCGATCCGGCAGGAACATCAAGGGAATAGGTATACGTATTTGGACTGAACCCGTTCACTTGTTTACCGTCCACCTCCAGGCTCTTTAAATTCGTATCAAAATTAGACCCGGTCAGTTTGTCATTCAGTTTAAAATAATCAAAGTCAACGTAACCTCCGGTTGTCTTTGTCGCAAAATTAAATAAGGCGAACCGATACCCCATGAAATGTGGCAATGTGTAGGACATTTGAAGGGGATTTCCTATTGCTGCCCAATGTTCACCGTCAAGACTGTAATAGAAATTAGCTGTATCCGTCCTATTCTTGAAGTCGAGCTCAGTCTTTAAATAGATGGTGTTCTGATTAACAGGGATACTTGCTGCTTCCACTGCCGAGCCTGAGCTTCCATTCACCATAACAACAGATTTCGTTGAGCCTGACATCTTCACCCCGACAAATCCATAGTTCTTCTGGAATGCGGCAATTCCGGCACAATCCCCGTCCTTCATATGACTGATATCTATTGCAGTTATTCCCGAGCTTTCCGGGCCGAAGGTCCGCTGTGTTAGGGTATTTCTCGCATCAAGAATACTGGTGCTCGTTCTTCCGGTAGTGAGTCTTAAATACCCTGGCCGGTCGGTAAGGGACCAGAATCTATTGTCTGGATTATGGTTCCACTGCCACACCAATGCGAGATTGGAACCGTTGTACTCCGCCTCCCCGCTGGCAGACTCAGCACGATACGCCCCCGATCTCTCAGCCCGCTGATCGAAATTATCTGATGAGACCCATGATCTCGAAAGCGCGGCGGGAATCCCTGTATCATTGACGTCACCAAATACAGGCCATCCATCCTGACTCCAGGTCACGGGTATAATATAAGGAATGCGTCCCACTGACCCGTAATCCTGAAACAGCATACCGTACCATTGTCCGTTCGAGGCCTGAACGATCCCCCCTTGCGCTACCCCGGCACTGTTTGAATTGCTGCCCGACTTTAAAGCAATCTTCCCTTCATAAGGACCATCAATAGCATCAGCCCGGTGTACTAATTCTGTTCGAATGCTCCCCGCTGGCCAGGATATATTGAAGATATAATACTTGCCATTTATTTTATGGATGTGCGATCCCTCAGCTCCAAGGCCGCCGGTTCCTCCAGGAGCACTTGCATTTTGAATGATCGTTTTGTTCATGCCGCCTGCTTTGATTGCTGTGGCATCTGAAGTCAGCTCAATAACCTTGATGGCTCCGCCGCCGTAGACCAGATATACACGTCCATCATCATCAAACAGCAATGACATATCATGATAAACGCCGCCCGCAAGTTCATGCTTTTCCCATGGGCCCTTCTCTATGTCGGTGGTTTGAAAGATATACGTTTTACCAATATCATTGGAGGCAAACACCACATAGTACTTGCCATCATGGTATCTAATACTGCTGGCCCAGGAGCCCTGCCCATATATGTTTTGCCCGTTTGAAAGGGTTTGTTTGTCCGTCTCCGCAAGTGTGTCATATACATAATTCACAATTTCCCAATTCACAAGATCCTTGGATTTCATAATAGGAACACCAGGGTTCATATGCATGGTTGTGCTGGTCATGTAATACGTATCATTCACCCTGATGACATCAACATCGGGTACATCCGCCCATATAATTGGGTTCTTGGCCGTGCTGTCGTCAGCATACGTAGATGAGATCGGCAGGATACTAATTAATAAAGTAAACACTAATGCAATTGAACATAGTTTTTTGTGCATGGATCTTAACCCCTCCCATTCCTGCTGGATCTAGAATTTTTGTTGTTACTGCTTGAACGAGTAGACAATATCGATCGCCTCAGATACACTATGAATTTTTCAGTTGTTATTTTTGGAAATACTACAAGAAGTGCGGAAATTAGAATTAGAATGCAGTCTGTAGCTGAAGTGAATTAATTCGGAGAATAACCTTGATCTGATGATTAGAAAACCCTCTTGAAATGTAATCTCCACCTCCTCTTAAACTTGAAAGCCCTTTCTTACTGGACATTGTATCATTCGGTTAATCAAGTAACGATGTAATATCTTCTTTGAAAAATTTCGTTTTTTTACGATACTAGCTTCTCTCACAAGAAGCTTCTGACAAAGTTAAAAGGCCTTAATCCTGTGTTCAGGATCAAGACCTTTTAGGCTCTAATATTTTCGGTCCTCAATTTGCCGGGCGGCTGTTCCCTTCGTAAATACACTCTCGCGGGTGACAATCCGTTTGGGCAGAGTATGACCTGCCACTACTTCCTTCGCTGCCTGAATAATTTGGGGTCCTAACAACGGATTGCACTCTACCGTACAGTTGAGTTTTCCTAAGAGCATGGCCTGGAAAGCCTCCCTGCCGCCATCTACAGAAATGATTACAATGTCCTTGCCTGGCACTAGCCCCGCTTCCTCAATAGCCTCAATGGCTCCAAATGCCATATCATCGTTATGAGAATACAATACTTGGATATCCCCTCTATACTTCTTCAGATATCTGGTCATGATAGCCTTTCCAGATTCACGCGTGAAATCCCCGGTATCCGAAGCCACAATTTTCATCCCAGGTTTTTGTAATATTACCTCCTCAAATCCTTTCTTCCGATCAATAGCAGGTGCGGAATTCTGTGTTCCCTGAATCTCAGCAATGTGGATCGGACCGCGAACCATTCGCATTTTATCAAGTATGTATTTGCCAGCTTTACGGCCTTCCTCAGTGAAGTTGGAACCAATAAGAGTTATGTACAGTGAGGAATCCTTAACATCTACGGAGCGGTCTGTGATGATGACTGGAATACCGGCATCCTTCGCTTCCTTTAAAACTTCATCCCAGCCACTCTCTACAACGGGAGAGAACCCGATCACATCCACCTTTCGGGCTATAAAAGAACGAATCGCCGCGATCTGATTCGCCTGCTTTTGCTGGGCATCTTCAAATAGCAATTCCACATTCGCCTGCTTAGACGCTTCCTTTATCGACTTTGTATTAGCCGCACGCCATGCGCTCTCCGAACCAACCTGAGAGAAGCCGATGACTAGCGGCCGTCCTTGATCCTGTGGAAGTTCCACGGTTGCCTGCTCATTTAGTGCAGGTAGAATCGTGGCTACTTGTGTTGCCACTTCGCCCCCCTGCTCTGACCGGCAACCGCTAATGAACAGTAAGACGATGAACAGATAGCTGATCCGCCGCATCTTCAAGCTCCCCTCCCCACGTTCGATCTGAACGCTTACTTAATTGCCTGCCGCTGTATTCCAATTGTCCCTCGTCAGGATCTTAACATTTAATCGGTTAATGACCGGAAGAGGCTGACCTGAACATGCGGCGGTCAATTGCTGAAGAATAATATTGCCCCAGCTGTCTTCCGATTGGTCGATAGTCGCCGTGATTTGATCATTGCGGATGCCACTTAGTATGGAAGGCGTATTATTGAAAGTAACAGCGAATTGCCGTAATCCCTTGGCCTTCCATACAAGAATGGCTGAGGAGCTGGCCTGTGAATCAAAGCCAACAAACGCATCAAAATGGGGATGCGCTTCTATCATTGCTTCAATATTTGCAATAGACCGGTCCGCATGGTCCCCGTCTGTGCGCAGTTCCAGCAATTGAACCCCAGGGGAACTGGCTAAATAGTCTTTAAATCCGGCAACCCGCTGCCGAATATTGTTAAAGCCGATCATCCCTGTTTCGGCAATGACCATACCCTGACCCCCGAGCAAGTTATCCACGTATTCAGCCATCCGCCTTCCGGCTTCATAGTTATCAATGCCGAAATAGGCAAGCCGCTTGCTATGAGGTGCATCATTATCAAAACATGTTACTTTAATTCCCGCCTCTACTGCTTTGTTAATATAAGGCGTCATCGCTTCGGAGTCCACCGGACTGATCGCAATACCGTCTACCTTTTGTTTAATCAAATTCTCCATGATTCTGATTTGTTGTTCAAGATTCGCTTCATTTGGAGCTTTGACTATGAGTTGAATCCCCGCCTTGCTAGCTGTGGCTTTGGCACTCTTCGTCACCTGCTTATACACCGGATCAGCGGTTGCAAAAATAATAGCCATTGTCAGCCTCTGAACCGCGGGACTGCTGGTTTGCAATTTGGTTGTCTTCTTCTTCGTTTGTATACTTGGGGCGCTCGCAGTGCTGCAGCTGGATAAACCCAGGGAACAGAGAATCATGATTACAGTTAAGTAACGCATCCGGCTATAAGCTGGGTTCATGGATACAACATCCTTCCTACAGGCAGATAGGCTCCCCTTGATTCCTGTACACCTTGGTAGTAACACCTGTGATTTTTTTGAATACGGAGTTGAAATAATGTGGATCATTATACCCAACCATAGTCGCGATCTCATAGGATTTGGCGCTTGTGGTCTTGAGCAGCTTCATCGCCCTCTTAATCCTCGTTCTAATCAAGTAGTCGATAAAAGTCTGACCGACAGCATTCGAGAATACGCTGCTGAAGTGATTTGGACTTACGTTAACATAAGCGGCGACGGATTGAAGTGAAATATCCGGATTGTCAAAATGATGATCAATGTAATCCTTCGCTTTACTTATGATGTCACTGTATTTATTCTTGATCTGATCTCGATATCGGAACACTAGCTTCAGAATGGCAGAAGCTGTTCTACGCAGTTTTTCCATATGGAAGATCTCCTGCAGATTCTCCTCTACGGATTCGAGCTCCAATATGAACCCATTAACATCCCCGCCTGATTCATGAATGAACTGTGTGGCTGTTACAGTCATATCCATGATTAAATAATGGGAGTATAGAGAATGATGATTATCCCCCTCTTCTTGGATATAGCTTAGTACGAACCCTTCGATTCCCGGAATGTCCCCGTGCTCAAGAAAGTCACTTAATTTGCTGCGTTTATAAGCGATGATCCCCTGCAGCTCTTTACCATTAATTGGGCGCTTCCGTAAAAAATACTGGTAGCTTTTCTTCTGATCGGCTTCTGAGAAGGAAATGGAAATCTCTTGAACACGGCTTTTCACAGAACCGATTCCAGTATAAACGGTGCAGAGCAGTGTCTCCTCCAGCTGCTTCATATCCCGGATTAGCTTCTCTGCTAACAGCTCAAGCCGGGCTGGGCTGTCTCCTTTAAGAATCCATGCATGCTGTTTCTTATTCCGCTTTACATAAAGATGATCTGAATACTCCCTGCTGATACGCAGAAATAGAGGCTCGTGCTCTATGTTAAAAATCAGGTTGCTGCCTTCCTCGGTTCTTGCTTCAAATTCTAGTAGGGTCACCAGGTAGTAATCAGAAATTAAAGGTATCCCAAATTCCTCGGCCAACTGAATCGCATCTGCTGTCGGAATCGAACCCGTGCACAGATCAATGAGCATTTGTTCCCGCATAAAGTCCTTATTGGCACTTGCTCTCACCTGAAGCTCTTCAAGCTCACGCTTGTTCCTGCGTTCTCTATCGATCTTATTAGATATCTTGTGCAAGCTATTTAGCAGCTCTGCAGAGCTTAGCGGCTTCAGGCAATATTCCTCCACCCCGATTCTCAAGGCTTCCCGGGCGTAACTGAATTCATCATGACCGCTGAGAATAATAATTTTGACGGCAGGCATCCGTTCTTTCACGATCTTGCTCAGCTGTATACCGTCCATAAACGGCATTTTAATGTCTGTCACTAAGATATCCGGAGCAATTCGTTCGATCATGGGTAGAGCCATTTCTCCGTCAGGAGCGTCACCACTAAATACAAATCCTTCGCTTTCCCAGTCAATACGGTCTCTTATTCCTTCTCTTACAAGGATTTCATCGTCCACCAGGAAAACTTTCTTCATCAAATTCCCTCCTAATAGGTATATTCACGATGACCGTAGTCCCGACGCCAAACTCGCTTTCGAGCTGAAGTCCAAAGAGCTCACCGTAATAGAGACGCAGCCTTTGGTGTACATTGCCAAATCCAAATCCTCCGTCCTGCTTAGGTTCATCCTGGATTTCCTGCTCCAATTTAGCCTGAAGCTGCTGCAACCGCTCCTGTGTCATTCCTGCTCCATTATCATGAATGAAAATACGGATTGCTTCACTTGATATGAAAGAACCGCTAATTCTAATCATGCCTTTGCCTCGTTTGTTCTTGATCCCATGATACAGAGCATTCTCCACCAGAGGTTGGAGTGTCATCTTCAGAATCTGGCAGCTCAGTATATCCTCGTCTATCTGTATCTCATAATCGAGAATATCCCGGTACCGCATTTTTTGAATCATTAAATAGTTGCCAATATGCTCGATTTCATCCTTGATTGTAATCATGTCGCGCCCTCTACTGAGGCTGATTCGGAAGAAAGTAGTAAGTGCGCGCACAATCTCGATCACTTCTTCACTCTTTCTGTTCTCAGCCAACCAAATGATCGAATCCAGCGTGTTATATAAAAAATGCGGATTAATCTGTGCCTGCAGAGTGCGAAGCTCGGCGATTTTAATCAACTCCTGTTCTTTTATACTTTTCTCGATCAAAATCTTGATCTTATCCAGCATCGTATTGAAGCTTTGACCCAGGTCAGCGATTTCATCTCTCCCCATTTGGCGTACCTTTGCATCAAGAAAACCTGAAGCGGCCTGACGCATCTTTTTCTTAAGGAAGCGGATCGGATGAATTAACTTAGAAGAGATGAAGAAGTATAAGATTATCGTGAAGATAATCGTGAAGATTACAATGACCCCTATTAATCTTTCAATACGATCGGCATCCTTTAATACTTCTTTAAGCGGCACTTCCCCAATAATCTTCCAACCGGTCTGTTCGGAAGAAGTGTACACAACGAAATGATCCACACCGTCCACAGAACGAGTGAAATTGCCCATTTCGCCTTTCAGAAGCTTGGATTGCGCATCGTCAAAGATTGTAAACTCTCTAGATCTCTCAGGTAATATAATGGGCTGACCCTTCTCATTCGCCACATAAAAATATCCGTTCTGCCCAATTTGCATGTTATTGCAGAAATTAGAGATCACCGAAGCGTCAAGCGTGATTACCATATATCCAATCACTTCATCAGTGATCTCCTGCTTGACTGTCGATACTATAGAGACAGCAAATTGACCCTCATCGCTGGAATGATCGAAATGATCAGGTCTTTGTGAAGAGAGAGGTGAAATGATCATGACCTTATCCGGATGCCTCATAAGATCAACAAATACCGGATACGTCGAGAGATCCTGATCGAGGTCAAAGATACCTTTTCTCTCACTGATTCCCTTGCCATATAAATTGAACAGCATCATATTGCTTATACGGTCAGATAACCTGTACGTATCGCGGTACAGACTGAATGTGTTGAGAATATCCTTCGCTTCCTGATACGTTTCATTTTGAATGAGAAGAAATCTTAGAACATTGGGGTTCTTGCTAATGTCCAAAAACTTGCGATTGTCCGAGAATAGGGAATCAATGTCGTTTTTCAAATGCTCTGCGGTTAGCTGTATCGCTGCAACACTGTGTTTCGACACGGTCTCGTAAGACATGTAATAAGTAATCATTCCAACGAGAATCAACGGAAATGCCGTCAGCAGGACGAACATCGTTAACATTTTCGCGCGTAAACTTGAAGTAATCCAACCATACAGTTTCATACCGGCAAGAGCCTTCCTTCTGATTGAGTTCACGACATGGACCAATAGCTGATACGTAAATTTTTACAATTATTCCATCCAAATTATAAAGCGCTTTCACAATTTCGACAAGAAGATTTTAGCTTTAGATATTCGTTATAAGCCAAAGATCCGGTCCGGTGACATGACTCGTAAGTGTCACCGGCTGGACGGATTAGGCTGAATCTCTTCGTGTTTATAAGACCAGTTATTTTATGGTGTAAGAAAGATCATAGCGGGCGAACAAATCGGACATTGCCCTCTTCGCTTCATCTTCATCCGGTCCCATTACATAAAGCTCGTAGTTTTGGTGCTCTGTTAAAGTAACGAAAACGCCTAGAATACTTTTGGCATCGATAATGATTTTGCCAAATTTCAGAACACAAGAGGATTTGAATTTGTTAGCCGTTTTGGAGATTTCCCAACCCATTTCAGTTGTATTATTCATCCTTCCTTGCCTCCTTAAATAGTCATCATGAGACTATGTGATTATGCGGCTGCACTGCTCTTTTTTTGCGAGAAATAAACACTTTCTGCAGCACAATGAATAGGAACAACAGCATGCCGATCGCAATCTTAGTCCACCAGGAGCTAAGTGTTCCCTGGAACATAATTAAAGTCTGGATAATCCCCTGGATAAGGACACCGAAGATTGTTCCAACTACATAGCCGGTCCCGCCGGTCAGCAGAGTTCCACCGATCACCACCGCTGCGATCGTATCGAGCTCCATCCCAACCGCATGAAGACCATACCCGGACAGCATATAGAAGGTAAATACAACTCCGGCGAGCGAGGAGCAGAAGCCGCTGAGCGTATATACAAGCACTTTAGTTCTGGCAACTGGGAGTCCCATAAGCAAAGACGATTGCTCGCTGCCGCCAAGTGCGTATACATTGCGGCCGAATTTGGTGTAATGCGCAATATAAATAGCAGCTGCGACAACAACTAGGGCAATAATGACGCTAATCGAGATATAATTTTTGCCAAATACATAAACTTTCGTCTGTGACACGGTTTGGTACCATTTATTATCAATGGTTATGCTCTCAATACTAATTAAATAGCACAGGCCCCTGGCTAAGAACATGCCGGCAAGAGTGACTATAAACGGCTGAAGCTTGAAATACTGGATCAAGCATCCCATAGACCATCCGAAAAAGCTGCCAACAAGCAAAACGAACGGAATAACCAACCATGGCGACCAATGATGATTCTGAACAAGGGTTGCCGACAGCATCGTAGTGAAGGCGATCATGGAACCGACGGATAAATCAATGCCTCCGGTAATAATAACGAAGGTCATGCCAACTGCTGTGATTAGCAAGAAGGCGTTATCAATAAGAAGGTTCAGGAACACTTGCAACGAGAAAAAGCCGTTATATTCTATTGAACCTGCCGCAAACATAACAATAAATAACGCAACAGTTACCAGGATAGGAAAGTAACGTCTTTCAACTTTCAGGAAATTCATGCCGATACCCCCTGTTTGGCAGTCTCATCTTTCTTTCTGCGTCTCGCAGCGAATACTGCCCCGAATGTTTCCGATTGAATTAAGCAGACAATTAACACAACTACGGATTTAACAACAAGTGTAACTTCTGGGGGAACACCCATTGAATATATCGAAGTGGTCAATGTCTGAATGATTGGCGCCCCTACGATTGTGCCTGACAGAGAAAAGCGTCCACCGTTCAGCGAATTCCCTCCAATGACAACAGCCAATATAGCGTCAAGCTCATACCACAGCCCAGCATTGTTGCCATCAGCACTGGATACGTTAGAGCTTAGAATAATCCCAGCGATCCCGCTCAGGAAAGAACACAGCAAATACACAATAAAGATGATCAGGCCAGAGCGGATACCCGCCAGGCGGCTTGCTGTCGGATTGGTACCTACGGATTCAATAAACAGCCCAACCGCGGTCTTCCGTGTTAACACGGATGCAATGATGAAGAAGAATGCAATAATATAAATGGAGAACGGCAGCCCGAACAAATAGCCTGCTCCGATAAAGGAATACGTTTTTGAGGAGATCGTCAAAATTTGACCATCCGTAATCAACTGCGCTACCCCACGTCCTGCCACCATCAGAATCAATGTTGCAACGATCGGCTGAATGCCCAGCAGGCTGACGAGCAGGCCGTTCCAGGCACCGGCAGCGAGAGCCAGCAAGAGAGAAATACCCAGAGCGGTGAACAGTACACTCATGCTGGACCCGTCCCCACTGCTGATGATCAGACAAGCCATCGCCCCGGAAATCGATACCACTGAACCTACGGATAGATCAATCCCCTTTGTAGCGATAACAAAAGTCATACCGATCGAGATCAGCACAAGCGGTGCGGCACGGTTCAAAATATCAATCAAGCTACCAAACAGGTGTCCATCCTGTATAGTTATTGAGAAAAAATCATGATTATGAATTAAATTGGCCAAAAGTAAGACGGCTAGGGTAACTAGCGGCCAGAACAGCTTATTCTTCATTGGGTATCCCCTCCTGCAATTGCTTTCATGATATCCTGTTGACTAACATTGTGGTTATCAATCTCGGCAATTTTGTGGCGGTCACGCAGGATGGCAATCCTGTGACTAGTGCGTACAACTTCTTCAAGCTCGGAGGAAATAAACAGAATCGACATTCCCTTTTTGCACAATAAGCCCATCTGCTTCATAATCTCCGCTTTAGCTCCCACATCAATCCCCCGTGTTGGTTCATCAAGAATCAACAGGTCTGGATTTGTAAGCAGCCATCTGCCAAGAATAACCTTCTGTTGATTACCACCGCTCAAATTCTTGATCAGTGTCTCCGGTCCCGGAGCCTTGATATTTAGCAGTTTAATATATTCGTCTGCATATTCCGTCTGTTTCTTCTTTGGTAGATATTTGAATATCCCCAGCGAGGCCTGCATAGCCAGGATAATATTTTCACGGATAGTAAGGTCCTCAATAATCGCCTCAGACTTACGATTCTCCGGGCAGAACGCTATCCCGTTGTCAATGGCTATACGCGGTGATTTCAAGCTAACCGATTTGCCTTTGATCTTAAGCTCACCCTGATCAGCACGATCTGCTCCGAACAATATCCGGGCGATCTCTGTCCGGCCTGAACCTAGCAGTCCGGCAAGGCTTAGTATCTCTCCGGGATACAGCTTGAGATCAAACCGTTCAATCGAGCCCTTGCGTGCAAGCTGCTTAGTCTCCATGAAGGGTGCAAGATGGCTATCGCTTGTATGAGAATCTACCATCTCTTGAACCTCTTCCATTTGATCCATGTCTTTGCCGATCATTTTCGAGATCAGTTCCATGCGGGACAACTCATCGGCTTTATATTCTCCGACAAATTCCCCATTACGTAGAATGGTAATTCGATCAGACATTTCGTACACTTGATCAAGGAAATGAGTTACGAACAAAATGGCTAACCCTTCCGACTTCAATTTACGCATGACTTTGAATAACTCGTTCACCTCGTTCGCGTCGAGGCTGGAAGTCGGTTCATCGAGAATCAGAACTTTGGCTGATATATTTAGTGCTCTTGCAATAGCTACCATCTGCTGAATCGCTACTGAATAATCTCCAAGCTGTTTCGTAGGATCAATATCTACATTCAGCCTTTTCAATAGTTCCCTAGAGTGGGCATTCATTGCCTTCCAATCGATTAGACCTCTCTTCATAGGCTCCCGGCCAATAAAAATATTCTCCGAAACCGTTAAGTTCGTGCACAGGTTAACCTCTTGATATACCGTACTAATTCCAAGCTCTTGGGCTTCAAGTGGGCTTTGTGCCTGAATCTCCTTGTTATCCAGCCATATTTGGCCGCTATCTATCGAATACACACCTGTTAATACCTTGATCAGTGTGGACTTGCCAGCTCCGTTCTGACCCATCAGCGCATGAATCTCCCCAGGGAACATACGGAAGCTTACATTTGTAAGTGCCTTTACACCGGGAAAATGCTTGTTTATCCGGTTCATTTGTAAGCGAGGTTCCTTCTCTTCCATCTATGATACCCTCCTATCACGTTTGAAGAATAAAGAGAAGCCGTCCAATAGATATGCTGTGGTACGTGCGGTAGGCCCATGCCCCAACCAATGGACGGCTTCTTATTCTGCTTAATTTAGATTACAGATTTCGCCTAATTAATACTGACGGTTCGGCAGTTCTTTCTCAGCTGTATCCTGAGGGAAAACTCCTTCGTTGGTCAGAATACGCTTCTCAACCGGCTTGCCGGCAACAACGTCCTTGGCGATCTGCATCAATTGTGGCCCCATCAGAGGGTTACATTCTACGATCAGGTTAATCTTGCCGTCCTTCATGGCTTGGAACGCATCCTTGATGCCATCCATGGAAATTATGATGATATCTTTACCAGGCTTGATGCCTGCTTCCTCTAAAGCTTGAATAGCACCAAGTGCCATATCGTCATTGTGGGCATATAGCACGTCCATTTTGGTATTTTCAGCTTTTGCTGATTTGATAAACGCTTCCATAACTTCCTTGCCTTTGGCACGGGTGAAATCACCTGTCTGAGATTTTACAATTTTCAGATTCGCATTGTCCTTAATAACTTCCTCAAAGCCTATCTTACGGTCAATAGCCGGCGCGGAGCCGGTAGTGCCTTGCAATTCAACGATATTCACCGGACCTTGATGATCCTTCATTTCTTCTAACAGCCACTTACCGGCACGACGGCCCTCTTCTACAAAGTCTGAACCAAGGAAGGATTCATACAAGGAGGTATCACTGGAATCAACCGCCCGGTCAGTAAGGATCACGGGAATTCCCGCATCCTTCGCTTCCTTAAGTACTGTGTCCCAACCTGATTCCACGACTGGCGAGAAGGCGATGACATCTACTTTCTGGGCGATAAAGCTGCGGATCGCTTTTATTTGATTCTCTTGCTTTTGCTGGGCGTCCGAGAATTTGAGATCAACGCCAGCTTCCTTGGCTGAATCCTGGATTGACTTAGTATTGGCCGTTCTCCACCCGCTTTCTGCGCCAACTTGGGCAAAGCCGAGTGTAATCTTCTTATCCGTCGTTGTTGAACCCTCTGTCCCTGTCGTATTAGCGGAACTTGTCTTGTTCCCAGTATCTGAGTTCCCGCAAGCTGAGATAAGAAGCATTGTTACTGTCAGCAGCAGTACTGCACTAGATTTAAAAATGTTTTTCATTTGACTACCCCTCCTTGTTTTTCACCATATGGTCAGGTGTTAACTTGATTTTATAAGTAATCCGTTAGTGTCTAAATGGAATTCAATACGTATTTATTTAGGATATTTTTGAGAAATGGATTGCCCTGCTTGGTGAAGTTTTAATTTGATCCGCAATTAATTTGTTTTTTTATGTTTTTTTGAATTTTGAAACGCAAAAAAGCAACCTTACTCCGGGCATGTACCCGAATTAAGGTTGCTGCGTATATATTTTCATGTTATTGCAAAACTCACAGCCTAGTTCCTCGATTGAATCGCTTCCTTAATGATGTCTCTTTCTTCTCACTTGCTCCATCTGCTCTTTGAACAGGCCGAGCTGTGTAGCGATAGCTTGATCGGACTCAAAAATTCCGACAATATTCTTATCCCACAAATCTTTCAGTTCCGCATCCAGAGGCGTTATTTTTTTTTGTTAGCGACACATTGTTCTTCAGGTATTCCCAAGCTTCCCCCTTATGCTTGCTGTTTTTTGCGATTGCGATCATTGAGCCATCCCGATAGCCATATAAATTGAGTGGCAGCCTCGTCACCCTCCATTGTCCGGCTAGTTTCGGTGCCCAACCTTTTAGCGAATCGGTTGCCCAAGGAGCAGAGTATATCATGGCAAGCTGTCCATTACGCAGCGCCTGCTCGCCGGAGGGATCCCATATCGTACTGCGTAAGGCAAGTCCATTCCGGCGGATCTCACGTGCAACATAAATAGCATCCTGAAAGCTCTGGCTGTCCCAAGTAAACTCAAGATTACGGTTAAGAATACTGGATGACATCGCAGCCACATCTATGGGGTCTGTATAATGCTGAAATAGATATATGCCCTTTTTTTTTTCAGCTTTTTGGCCATGTCAATCCAGTTCTGCGGATGAAAGATGAACAAAAATTTGCTGAAGAGGAGTTTTCTTCGTCATCTTTTTAATTTTCAACCGCCGTATAAAAGGTAGATAGATAATCAGCACTTCTGCAATTAATGCGTTCGAGGAACCGTTCACACTTGATTTTGCTGGAAGAAGAAGCAGCTGTGTATTCGATGGAAACAGATCTACATATATGGATAAGAGCAGTAAGAAAACACTAATTAAGAACCAGAATAATAGATCATATAAAAACACAGAGCCTTTACGAAGCCTGCAGGCAACAAGGAAGGCGATTATAATCGCAGCTGGACTTCCGATGAGTAAGAAGGCCAAAATGAGAAACAAGGTTGAAAAATGAAATTTTATACCATACAGCATAGGGAGCGAAAGCAGATCGCCTAGCAAACTAAAAAAAGCAATAGTATAGCGAGTGGTAGCCTGGCTTGCAGACGATGGTTTGAACCAAACATGTTCTCGATTCCCCCGTATATAGTAAACAGTATTAAAGTTGAATTTTAAGTATAGCAGATAAAGCATCATTTTCAGGCCGAATATCCATATTATTTTGGACTTCGGAGATTCCAAAAAGTAAAAGCGGCCATCCTCAAAGGATTAGCCACTTTTTAGTTAGGGCTATATCAAAGCCCCTGTAAATGTGATGGCTCCGATAACATTTGCAGTACCGGCGATCGTTAGTGCAGCTAATGAATACGTAACATTACCAGTCCCAGGAGTTAAATCAACGTGATCAACACTGGTTGCTTCAAATGTGGGATTTCCAGATGCATGCTGATTAATGCTAAATATAATAGTTGCTCCACGGAGAATTTGTAATTGGATCGCAGTATTCCCTAGCGTAGACTGCCATCCAACGACTCCGGTTAACCAAATTCTAGTTCCTGCTGGAACTCCTGTTATTGTTATGGTTTTTAATGTAGTCGCGGTTGCCCCTAGCGCGATTGCTGAACTTCCGGTCGTATTTGGTGAGTTCTCCGATACCTGAAACTGTTGGAAAGATCCTGTAGGACCTGTTGCTCCGGTTGCTCCGGTTGCCCCTGTCACTCCGGTTGACCCCGTTGCTCCGGTTGCTCCCGTTGCTCCTGTCACTCCTGTTGCTCCAGTCGCTCCAGTCGCTCCTGTAACCCCAGTCGCCCCAGTCGCTCCAGTTGCTCCTGTTACTCCGGTCACTCCTGTTGCCCCCGTTGCTCCGGTTACCCCAGTTGCTCCTGTCACCCCAGTTGCTCCGGTTACTCCAGTTACCCCGGTTGCTCCAGTTACCCCGGTTACCCCGGTTGCTCCGGTCTCCCCAGTCGCTCCTGTTACCCCAGTCGTTCCAGTTGCTCCTGTTGCTCCTGTCACTCCTGTTGCTCCAGTCGCTCCAGTCGCTCCTGTAACCCCAGTCGCCCCAGTCGCTCCAGTTGCTCCTGTTACTCCGGTCACTCCTGTTGCCCCCGTTGCTCCGGTTACCCCAGTTGCTCCTGTCATCCCAGTTGCTCCTGTCACCCCAGTTGCTCCGGTTACTCCAGTTACCCCGGTTGCTCCAGTTACCCCGGTTACCCCGGTTGCCCCAGTCGCTCCAATTGCTCCTGTAACCCCCGTTGCTCCTGTAACCCCCGTTGCTCCCGTCACTCCAGTTGCCCCAGTTGCCCCAGTCTCCCCAATCGCCCCAGTCGCTCCAGTTGCTCCAGTTGCTCCTGTAACCCCCGTTGCTCCCGTCACTCCAGTCGCTCCAGTCGCCCCAGTTACTCCGGTCACCCCGGTCACCCCGGTCACCCCGGTCACCCCAGTCACCCCGGTCGCTCCCGTTGTCCCAGTTGCTCCAGTTGCTCCAGTCACCCCAGTCGCCCCGGTCACTCCAGTCGCTCCTGTAACCCCCGTTGCTCCCGTCACTCCAATCGCTCCTGTAACCCCAGTCGCTCCCGTGGCCCCAGTCGCTCCAGTTGCTCCTGTCACTCCCGTTGCTCCCGTGACCCCGGTCGCTCCCGTGGCCCCAGTTGCTCCAGTTGCCCCGGTCCCCCCGGTCGCCCCTGTCTCCCCAGTCGTTCCCGTTGCCCCAGTCGCCCCAGTCTCCCCAGTTACTCCGGTCACCCCAGTTGCCCCAGTTGCCCCAGTCATTCCAGTTGCTCCTGTCACTCCAGTTGCCCCGGTCGCTCCTGTAACCCCTGTCGCCCCAGTCGCTCCAGTTGCTCCTGTTACTCCGGTCACTCCCGTGGCTCCTGTTGCCCCAGTCGATTCCGGATCACCATTCGCTCCATCCATCACCGGGTCTGCCGATCCGGGGTCCCCGACAGCTTCAGTTATCCAGGTCGCTTCAGTCGATCCGGGGTCTCCAGTAGCCCCAATGGCTCCCGTCGCTACTGTCGGCCCTTTTATTTCAGGGTCTTTAAGTTTATTGATATATCTCAAAATTTGATGAAGGTGATGCAGCGAATTTGCAACTTCTTTTTTTGCACGAATTACTTTTTTCCGCTTCAATAGACTCTTCGCTTCTCGCAATCCTCTTCTTGCCGAGTTCACTTTTCTTATAGACCTTTTTCTAGACCTTTCTAGCTTATTCATTATTGGCTCTCCCCCGACTTTTCCGGGGGTGTCTGATTTTCCTGTAGCATTTTAAGCTCACGAATACTCCACTAACAATGACTATGGTGGTCTCAATCTCATCTATTGCTCGTTCAAATTTTTCCCTCAATAAAAAGTGTTTTGCTCTCCGTAGTCGCCTGTTAGCATCATTCAACATACGTATTCGATTCCGATAGGCCATCTACCGTTCTCCCTTCGGAAAATATTGGCGGTTTCACAAACTTCTAATTGTCTATTTGTTACATTGGCCACGATCCCTGCGGGTATCACCACATTCTACGGATTTGAGACTAATATCAACACGGTATTCACCTATTTTTATGTTTTTATTTAGTGCTAACTCCCATTCAAGCACTTTCCAAGTGCTCTAATTTAACAATGATAAAAGTACTGTGGAAACACTCCCTGCAATATGCCCATGTGAATTCATTGCATAAACGTTAATAATTATCCATTTGAAAAATCGACCTTCGGTTATCTGTCCAACCAGCAGTTTGACGAATTGAGATCCAAAAATTATCGCGAGAATCTTCAATACAAAAAGGATCGAAAACATGGGTCCAAGGAAATTAACCAAATACTTTTGATTAATCAACGTGCGTCTATTATTATATGAACGAGTCACTTATAATGGTTAAAGAGCCGTGATTTGTTGAAAAATCAACACTGCCTGCAATATGCTGGAACCGCTTATGTTGGGGTAATTGAATGGTGGATCAGGAATGGAATGCCCCATCCGCCTCAAGTAATGGCCAAACAAGTTGGGGCCTTGTTAGAGCGAAGTCTATAGTCTATGTATCACAACAGCGTCCTGCATATTGCAGGACGCTGTTGTTGCGTTTTTCCGCTTATTAGCCGCTCCATAATTCTACTCTAGATTTTACCAACTCCGTATATTGTTTTTCCATCTCCACAGCCCGCGCATCATCGAGCTCCTTCAGCATCCCGTCGTAGATGCCATCGAACTGCTCCGGTTTGACCAGAATGGCTTCGGGTATCCTTTTGGGGATAATATCCTGTGTCTTTTGATAAATTACATTATAGTCTCCATCCTGTGGAGCAGCGATGTTCCATGCTGCTCCCCAAGGTTTAACCGGGAATTCCTTTTCCGATGGGAACAGATCCTTCCAGGTGGTCGCTCCATAAGCTTTCAGGGTTACCTTTTCCGGCTCGGTGTAAGAAGCAATAATTTGATCAGGGAAGTTTGTTGTATAATAATTTCCAGTGGCGTCTTTTACGCCGTCTCCGTAGTGGGCCGACAGGTTTGAATACAAGCTGATCCCTGTGACTTTCGTGAAATTGGCGTTATCGTTGACTTTCTTATCCAATACCACTTGAGGAATCACCCGTTTACCATTCACTAGATTGTAGTGTTTGTCTTTAATCCCCCAGTTAATCAAGACCTGGCCTTCATCGGAAGCAAGAAAGTCAATGAACTTTATAGCGCGCACCGGATCTTTACATGCGGTCGTAATTCCTACTCCCCCAGCCGGACATAAATCCCGTTTGCTGAAAGGTATGATCTTCGAATTCTTCCGTCATCGTCACCGGAAAATGTGCGTAAGTATGCTCGGCTTTACCTGATGATTTAAGAGCATTCTCCGCATCCGCATAACCCCACTCGGCGTCGATCAGTCCTAAGACACGACCGCTAACGATTTTGGATTTATACTGATCGCTCTTTTGTACGAAAGTTTCTTTATCCAGAAGCCCCACGTTGTACATATGGTTTAGCCAGCGGAAGTGAAATCTTCCTGATGCTCATGCAGAAAAGCTGCTAGCGTACGAGGCTCTCGATTAAGCAAGTGCCTGATCGTGTCGGTAGGTCTTTCCGGAATAACAGTTGCCATAGCTTGGATTTCTATGACATGGTTTGCGATCCAAGGTGGCAGTTGCCCTTGTTCTATTAAATTCCTATATAATTCCTGAGAAGGAATGTTGACGTATCGGATAGGCCGTTCAAGCAAGGCAGTAAGCATGTTGGCAATCTGAGGGTAGCTAAAAGTCTCCGAACCAGTAAGCGTGTAGATTTGGCCTGATGCCTTTCGGTTTGTTAGAACCTCTGCGGCAACATCTGCAATATCGCGACAGTCAATGAAGTTGCAGGAGGAGTCCCCCATGGAGCCGAAAAAAACATGTTGGGCAGCTATTGTAGGGGCGAAACGAAGAAGGTTTTGCATGAAAGCATAAGGACGCAGCACCGTGTATTGAAGACCCGATTCTGATAAATTGCGTTCAATTTCTTGATGCCAACCGGCTACAGCTACAGGCGATTTTTCCTCAAAAGATGGACTTGAGATTTTGACAAGATGCTCAACACCGCATTCGACGGCAGTTTGAATGATCGAAGTTTCCAACTCGATTTGTTTAGGACTGTTGGACATGGCCATAAAGAGCTGGCTGACTCCCATCAAAGCATGTCGCAGCGATTCAGGTTCGGCAGCATCGGCGGATGCTACTTCAATAATAGACCGCTCCTTCTCCCCAAGTCGGACCCGCAGCTTCTCCGGTTCTCTGCTTAGGGCACGCGCGGGCACATCAAGTTCAACCAAACGTTTCAATAAAGCATCTCCTATCGTACCTGTAGCTCCAATGATTCCTATCATTTTTATCTTCTCCTTTGTTTGATTACTTAGATTTGGCGATTTGCTTTGGAGCGCCATCGCCACGTTATGATTGTACTTGCGATCAATCCAGACAATGGGAAATCAATCCAGACTCGATGAACCCAGGCCATGTGGCCGATCGAGAGGATACTGCTCAGGCACTCCGATATGGCACAAGCGGCAGCTAGGCCTAACACCCCCCCTCCCAATCCGAATATGACAACAACGAGCAAGTGAGGAGCTCTGAGCATCCAGGTTTGATCCATAGGACCTCCTCGTCTTCGGAGCCACAGACCGAGCATCCACGCTATCAAAGCCGAGGTGCCTCCGATTGTGGTTAATGCTCCTAGTTGAAGCCCCCTATCTCCAGTAATCAATCCTCCAATACCTGCCATTAAGGCTGGAGATACATAAGCCATAACCACTTCACGCCAAAGCACAAGTTTATGAGTCCCCAACTTTTCTACAACATTCACTTTGTTCATAGTCATTCTTACTTCCTCTCATGTTTAAATGCTTACAATCACTTATATAATTAGTTACCTAATTATATAGCGGTAAAAATGGGCTAGTGGAGCTACTCCAACTGCCTTCATGCTCACGTGGTTTGTATTCTCTTGCATGCACGCTACAGTATCCATCTTGTTCATAGCCCTTCTTCCATCCTCACATATTCAAAGGACTCAAATGCTTGCGTATGATTAGCCACCTAACTATATGGCAGTGAATGGGCTAGTCCGACTAGCCCCAACCGCCTTCATGTTCATGTCGCTTGTATTCACTTGCGTGTACGCTTATTCGTCTGTTAAAGCTGAAATACCTTGTGTAATGCGACCTAACAAATCAAGAAAGACACCGCGCTCTTCCAGAGTTAGCAAGCTTACCATCGCTTCTAACCGGGTAAAATGCTCGTGAGCCATCTCTTGAAGCTTCTTGGCCCCCTTCTCAGTCAGAATCACCGCTTTTTGTCGCCCATCAACTGAGCTGGCTCGCCGTGACACGAGTCCATCTCGTTCTAGAATTTCGATAAGCCCTGTAACCGTAGCACGAGTTACACTTAAATGCTCCGCCAACTGTGATGGTAGTTGTTCCCCTTCATGATCCTCCAGATCGGCCAATAAACGATATCTCCCCGTGGATAAACCGAATCTGGAGAAATGGATCTCCGCGGCGTGTCCAAGCTTCGTCCCTGCTGCCATTAGCCTGGAGGCAACGAGTACGGCTTGTGCATCTACGTCCAGGTTATAACGGTCGATCTGACGCTTCGATTGGGCAAGAGAAGGAACAGCATCCAAGTTATTTTTTTGTAAATAATCGTTGTTCATGGATTTAGTATGGCACCTAACTATATAGATGTCAAGGCTCAATAAAAAAACACCTGCTCATCCATTACGGAACTGACCCCCGTTTGTGAGACAGGGATCAAAACACCTTATTTACTTAAGCAG
>RCUH01001178.1_pt1 | contig 20639 bp, 25 predicted proteins | sample 2166191 | NCBI WGS metagenome assembly RCUH01 (sample SAMN09932848, study PRJNA488358) | compost metagenome | feature: garden; material: soil; isolation source: compost soil in an enriched community after 214 h of incubation | place: Germany: Experimental Botanical Garden Goettingen | collected...
TTGGGCTTGGAGAACAGACCGATGCTACGATCTACATCTTTGACCGTTATGGCAAGCTGATCAAACAGATCGCAGCCAACGGAGAAGGATGGGATGGAACTTTTAACGGCAACCCAGTACCATCCACCGATTACTGGTTCACAGTAACCTATAAAGAATACATAGGAGATACTCCAACCACCAAAGAATTTAAATCGCATTTCTCTTTAAAACGATAAGCCAAAAGAATTTTAGTTGTAATAAACCCTGCCTTTCTTAATTGAAAGGTGGAGTTTTATATTGTTACTTTCCCATACAGAAAGTAATATTCCTTTAAAATCAGAGGGTTACAAATCATTGAAGTACAGTTTTTTCTAAAAATTTATAGACATCGAAAAACACATAAAAACACATAAAAACACATAAAATCGGTTAGTTCGCCAGAGAAACATAAGAACTTAGAGGAATGATTATTATATAAATATAATAATTTTGATAATATTGCTAAAAAGTTCGAAAATTCTCTTGTTTTCTTAAAATAACAAAATATTGGCTTGGAAAGAGGGATATATAGCTACCTTCCCAGAGTTAGCAGTACCATATGTGCTGACTTTGTTATTCTAAGGGTAACTGGGGGGGTGCCCTTAGTGTAACTATTTTATATAATTTACATATAGCCTCAGCAGTCGCATAAAAAGACAAATAGAGTTTACAAATAAAAAGGCATGTTAACAATAAGGAAAGAATGCTTTACAGAGTTCTTCCACTTTAGACCAAATATTTTGGTATGAACAGTGTTATTTTCCTATGATTTTTCTTTTGCACAAACAAGGTCTTCTGTAAGAAAGACTAATGATGTATATCGGGTGTTACAAGGAATAACCGGAAGTCTGATACATGATGGCAAGTCTGGGATTACAGATTTTAATAATTATACAAGTATTGGCAGAGGGTCTGTTTTGCTTATTCCTTACCTGGATATAAATGGTAATAATAAACGTGATAAAGATGAACCCAAAGTGAGGGGGCTAAAAGCAATTGTAAATGGAGGACGTCTTGAAAGATTAGCTAAAGATAATTCGATACTTATAACAGATCTTGAAGCTTATTCTGATTATAATATTGAATTAGATTCTTCAGAATTTGAGCAATTAGCATGGAGGCTTCTTAAAAAAAATTACATCGTAGTTATTGAGCCTAATCTAGTGAAAAATATTGAAGTACCTGTATCGGTATTTGGAGAAGTATCTGGACAAGTCTTACAATTGGATAATATGGAAGAGAAGGGTATTGGAGGAATTGTTATTACAATTTATAATAATAAATCTCAGAAAATTGCACAAACGACTTCTGAAGTAGATGGATACTTTTCTTATCTTGGACTATTGCCTGGTGAGTATACAGCTAAAATTGATACTGGAAAATTAGAAAAACTTGAACTTACAGTTGGTATTGCTTCATTTGATTTTACTATTTTACCTAATATAGAGGGTTCGCTGATTGATGGACTTAAATTTAGACTTACAACTGCTAAGTAAGATTCTGTCGCATCAAAATATATGTTTTACCTTGATAAAGATTCGATAATATAAATATTTGAACACAGGTTAAGAAAGAATCAAATCATTAATCCAGGCATAACTATATGTAAATCCTTCTGTAAATTGGCAGTATAAATTTAGAGTTTTCAAATATCCTGGATCTTTGAAAACAGACAATACAAAATCCGATACAACTTTTGGATTAATATCTATATAATAGGAAACAATAGGAAAATATAAACTCACGGAAGCCGTGAGTCTATAAAGGTTTTTATGTCAAATTGTTTCTTTTAGTTTTCTATTGTTTACCTGAATTACTTTCCGATGCAGAAAGTAACTTTCCTTTATTTACTGATATTTTAAATCTCCGAGGTACAAGGAAGGTACAAAATTTATACCCAATTTTAAGATCGTTTTTTAGTGATTTTTAGCGATGGAAATTTAACATTTTTAACACGATTATAAACTTAGACTTTACATTTTCTATCTACCTGTATTCTATCTCAAAATAATTGAGAATAGCTTTGTAATTATCCTGAGCAGTAAGACAGGTATCCATCAAATATTCCTTTATATGATTCCATTCCTGTAATCCTCTGTAATAAAAAAGCTTTAGTTCTTCATCAATGATGAATGGCACAATATTGTTAGCAAGGCATTCCTTGAAAATAATTAATCGGCCAACACGACCATTCCCATCTTGAAAGGGATGTATAATTTCGAATTTGTGATGAAAATCGATAATGTCTTCGATAGTTTTATTTTCAATAGTATGATAGTTAATGAGCAGTTCTTTCATTTTTATAGCTACTTGTTTCGGTGGACAAGTCTCATTACCACCAACTTCATTAGGTAGTTTTTTGTATTCACCAACATTAAACCAGTCTTTTGCGCTATCAGAGGTACCGGACTTCAACAAAAAATGCAGTTCTTTAATAAGTGATTGGGTAAGTTTAGCATTTGCTTTTTCAATAATCAAATCAATGCAACGAAAGTGATTAGATGTTTCAATAATGTCATCTACGTTTACACTTTCTTTAGAAGCACCAATTGTATTTGTTTCAAAAATATAACGTGTCTGATCGTGTGTAAGCCTGCTTCCTTCAATCTTATTTGAGTTATAGGTCAAATCAATCTGCGTACGATGGTAGATACCACCTTTCAGTTTCATATCCTTTTGTTCTTTGAGACTATTAAGTAAAATATTCTTACTTAATTTTTTTATACTTCCTTTTTGAGGGAGTATGGCATCTTCAGGAATACTCCAGGTTTTACCCGTTAAAAAGGCGCCTTTTAATTTACCTGAAGAACAATAATAGCGTATTGTCCTTTCGGATAATTCCATTTTTTTTGCAAATTCTACTACCGAAAGATATTTCATATTTTATAAAAAGTTCCGTTATCGGCAAAGATATAGTAAATTATAATAATAAAGTATTTATTTATTGCCGATAACGGCAGTAGTGTTGATCTATTTTAATTCGAATTTTGGAAGGAAAATTAATTACTTTGACGTTGCATAACAGTTGTAAGTAGCTTCTGAATCAATTTTAGCCCTAATAAACAGGGGTTAATCCCAAATCGATTCAATGGGACAACTTATTTTGGTTTGTAAAGTTTTGTATTTTCTATTTACCAACACAAAAATTGGTGCACTTCGTTTCAAATTTTGAGGTGCATATGAGGTTGTAAGTTTTTCAAGTTTTCCTAACTCGTGGCCCACATTCCGAGATACTCCACAACTGTAATTAAATTTTGAAAGCATAATTGATTAATCAATTACTATACTATCAATAACTTTTTCCATAGCATGTTCTTTTACTTCAGGTACTTTTACTCCTTCAACACGGAACGCCGTTAAATCTGTCATACCTAAAAAGCCAAGGAATGCGTTTAAATACGGAACTACAAAATCGTTAGTTTTTCCAGGGCCTTCAGAATAAATACCGCCGGAAGCCATTGCAACATAAACTTTTTTTCCTGTAACCATCCCAATAGGTCGACTGTCTTCACCATATCCAAAAGTTATTCCGGGTCTTGTAATATGGTCAATCCAAGCTTTTAATGTTGAATGTATGGTGAAATTGTAGAGTGGGGCACCAATAACGATAATGTCTGCAGCGAATAATTGTTTCAGTAGATCATCAGAAAAGTGGATCGATTCTTTTTCATTTTCGTTTAACAGATGTACAGGAGTAAATAACTTGTAAAGAGTGGCAGGATTAAGATGCGGAATTTCCTGTTCGGCTAAGTTTAATTCTTCAATTGTAATATTGGGATATTTTTCCTGAATTTTTTCGATAATAATGTTGCCCAGCTTAAGGCTGTACGATTCTTTTCCTTGAATGCTAGACATTAAATGAAGGATGTGTTTCATAACTTAGATGTATTAATTTAAAACCTAAATTTGCTCAAACAGACATATGTTTGGCTATCAAAAGACGATTAGATTTTTAGGTTATTTTAGGCAAAGCTATAGTTATCACGTATACAAAAGATAGTACTTACCTAAAGGAAACCAGTTACTTTTGAGAAAGTCTGTATCTTTACTAGCATGAAAACAATTGAAGAAGAAGCAATTCCATCAATGGAAGAATGTGCTGGATCCCTTAGGAATATATTGGATGCATTATATGTTTTAAATGGAAAATGGAAGATAGCTTTAATCCTTAGCTTGGTGCAATCCCCTAAACGCTTTAATGAGATTCGAAAAGAGATCACAAAAATATCGCCCAAAGTACTGGCTAAAGAACTCAAAGATTTGGAGTTGAATGATTTTGTTAAACGTAATGTCTATCCAACAAATCCGGTTACCATAATTTATGAAGCAACATATTATAGCCGAACTTTAAAAAGTGTAATACGCGAACTCAGTGTCTGGGGTGAACAACACAGGGAGAGAGTCAAGCAAAGTATGCGAAAATAAGGATTTTATATATTGAGAAAGAATCAGATGGTTAATCGAGGGGTTAACATATTCAAATAGTTCTGTTTATTATTAGCGTAATTTTAGAATCTTTGGTTTATTTATGTTTTAATTTATCAGATGCGTCAGAACTTGTTTTTCGCAACCATAATGAACTTTCAAAAGCCTAATATCCTCTAGGTGTCATTGTAAAGAACCTCACGGCCGACAAAATCTTTCAGACATTGTACTTTAAAAAATAATTAGAAAAATATTTAAGTAACTCAAAAGTTACGCTTATATTTGTAACTTCAAAGTTACTTAAATATGAAAACAGAAATTAAACATCAATGGATTTATGAGCAATTACCAAGCGAAGTTTGGGAATATCTCACACAATCAGAATTAATTGCTTTATGGCTGATGCCCAACAACTTCAAAGCAATTGTAGGGTATGAATTTGAATTTCGGACAAGCCCCATTCCAAGCCTTGAATTAAGTGGCGTTTTTTATTGTAAAATTCTTGAAATCGTCCCATTTAAGAAGCTGGCTTATAGTTGGAAAGGAGGACCGAGTAATGGAATTACAACGCTTGACACTATTGTTGAATGGACACTTGAAGAACAAGGCAATGGAACAATACTGAACTTGAAGCATTCAGGTTTTAAAGATGGAAACTACGCTATTCTAACAGGAATGAAAGATGGTTGGCTTAAGAATATTCAAAAAATGCAACTGCTTAAACGAGAACAATAATGGCAACATCCACCCTTGACGCTTTTCAGGTAATAGCCGACCCAAGTCGCAGACAAATATTGCACTTACTTACCAAAGACAGTTACAACATAAACACTTTAGCCGAAAATTTTGAAATTAGCCGACCAGCAGTTTCTAAACATATTGGTATTTTGCAAACGGCAGGTTTTATTACCATCAAAGTTATTGGTAGAGAACGCTTTTGCACTTTAAACCAAGACGGTTTTATTGAACTTCGTAATTGGATAAATCATTTTGACAAATTTTGGAACATGAAATTGACAAATTTAGACACAGTTTTAAAACGTAAAAAGAATTAAAATATATAAAATGCAAAAAGAAATTTTATTACAAATATTAGAACAGAACCAAATGGAATGTTCTCATTTCTGCAAAAACATTAATGTAGAAAATATGGACTTTCGCTTAACAGAACAAACGGCATCAGTTGGATTTATTTACAGGCATATTGGTGAGACGACAAATTTAATAGGTAAATTTTTCGGCTACGAAACAGATGTAGAAGGAACAACAATGGGGCAAAAAGATACAGGAATTCAATATGATCTTGATGCAAGCCATGTGTATTTTGAAAATGGTTACAACACCATAAAGGAATTAGTTGTCAATACAGCAGATAAAGAATGGCTAGAAGAAATAGATACAACTTGGTTTGGAAACATATCAAGAATAAAACTGTTCTCAATTTTACTATTTCACAATTCTCACCATTGCGGACAAATATCATCAACTATTTTGAAAGGAAAAAAATAGTAAGAAAAACAACTTACCGCTAACATCGGTTTGGCTATATGGCGACTGAAGTGCTTCAATGAAATATTTGTGCAAGGCTCAACAGTAGGAATTCGGTTCTGTCGCACGTAAGAATAAGTTTTATCTTTAGTCTTTTAAATTCTTAATGTAATGAATACTAAAGGTCATTGTTATCCTAAATCTATAATTCTTCAGGCAGTATATTTCAAATTAAGATTTCCTCTAAGTTATAGAGATGTTGAAGAGATGATGATATACTTTCTTTTGAAAACACTTTTAAGCGAGGCCGTTTTCATCAGCTTCCTCATCAGCTTTTCCGAGGCATGAAAACCGGAAGCTTCAAGTTCTCCTTTGCAATTCTTGGACTGCCGTATCTATTTTTGTTTCGATGATGTATTTTCTTTATCTCTTCAAGCAATACCAAATTTTGTTGATCCCTTTTGGAAGGTTTCCTGTTTCTCCACTTGTAATAGCCGCTGGTGCTTACATCAAGTATCCTGCACATATCCTTTATAGGAAAACAAGATATGTGCCTGTTGATAAATTCAAACTTTATCTGTGTGCCGGCCTGAAGACAACCTGCACATTTTTGTAGTATACTTTTTTCAAGTTTTACTTTGGTTAATTCTTTTCTCAGCTGTTTAAGTTCTGTCTGTATTTTATTTTTCTGATTGACTTTTATGTTCTGTTTTTGCATTCCAAATTATTAGTGTCCTCAAAGTTCCATCATTTTGTGTCCACTTTTTGGTATGAAGATCAAAAAAACGTTAAGCTATTCAGTACAGGTGCTCCGCTACCAATGGAACACCTGTTAGAAGAATAAATCAAGATGCACTTAACGTTATAGAACGACATAACTTTTTTGTTTAATTATATAAATAATTTTAATTTTAGATAACTATTTTTAGTACTTATTTATTGGGGGATAGATATGTATCTGTATATTATAGCAATCTTTAAAAAGATTGCTGTTTTTTTTAGAAAAAAAAACCTTCCAAAGAAGGGTTTAAACCAAATTAATTGTGGTTACAAGTCTATTTAGATTTTTTCAAGAACGTAAAACTAAATTAAAAATATTTTTTTTTGGATAAAACGGGATTAACAGTTTTATAACAATTTGATTCATAGGTTTATATCTATTCATTTTATCGAATTAATTAATATCATCATAGATGTTAACCAATTTCATACACATTATTGTCCGGGTATTTTTAAATTTTGCCAAAAATCTATGAAAAATGCCGAGAATGTGGTTTCCCGTAAACAAGTTAACTATGAAAGAGTTAGTTTTGACAAAAAAATAGAAAAACATCTAGAAAAAATGCTGTAGTTTAAAATTGAAAAAGATTCATGAATATTCTTATTGTAGATGATCATCCGATGACCACAGATTTATATGAAAATATACTTCTTAATGGTTTTGAATTAGCGACTCCACTTTTTATTACAAAAGCTCTCAACTGCAAAGACGCATATGAAGCATTTGATAATTCTAAAACAAGTGGATTAAATTTTGATTTAGCACTAATTGATTATAGTTTACCTATTTATGAGGTAAAGAATATTTTGTCTGGGGGAGACATTGCCAATTTAATAAAGAGGGATAGTAATTGCAAAATAATTTTAATAACATCGCAAGCACAAGTACTTTTAGTTTATGATATTTTAAAAAAGATAAAACCCGATGGAATGGTTATTAAAAGCGATGTTACCAATGAAAATTTCATGAGTATAATTAATACTGTACTTGAAGGGAATCAATATCAAAGTATAACTGTTAGAGAATGTATTAGTGAAATATGGAAAAATGAAATTCTGAATGATGATTATAATCGTGAAATTCTTATCTATTTAGCTAAAGGTTATAAAATAAATGAATTACATAATTTTATTCCTTTAGCAGAAATTACCATAAAAAAAAGACTTACTAACATTAAAAAATCCTTGCATATAGGTAACGATAATAGTTTAATTCGCGAAGCTATAAAAATGCGTCTTATATAATTTAACAATTATGATACTAAAAGTATGTATTTTGTTAAATTATGATATATTAAATAATTTAAGTTAAAATAAACATTAAACTTGCTTTGTATTTGTTAATTACTGAAAACTTGTTGTGTAAAAATCAATAAGTTTAAATTAATTACATTATCAGAATTGGGAAATAACTAGGTAGAATTTAATTTTTATTAACTTAAATATATTTTTTATGAAACAATTACCGAGCTTAAAAAGTTCAGCCATGGAGAGTCTAAAGGATTTTAGCGTTGAACAAATAGTAATGAGTAAAATTTTTGGAGGAGATAACTGGATTCAAACTACAGCAAAACCCTATGAAGAAAGGGGTTATCTTGTTAGGACTACTGACAGTTATAACGACAAAAACAAAAACAATTCGGCTGATTTGGACGAAGAATTCTCAATGTGTTTATCTTACGAACCTATAAAATAATCTTATGAAAACATTAGAAAAATTTGAATCATTTAAAATTGAAAATGCTTCAAAAATATTTGGAGGAATCGATGCAGGTAAATGGATGCATACAAAAATTAAATTATTCAATATTAATGCCGAAGATACATATTGGGATACAAATGGAAATGAATTACTTGATCAGGATATTGAAGCGGAAGTTAAATCTTGGTCAATAGCTAACAGCAATAGTAAAGATTAACAATTAAATTTATAATATTATGAAAGAAATAAAAGATTTTTATTCTGAAAAAATAGAAGGAAACAAAGTTTTTGGTGGAGAAGGTAGATGGCTTGATACTGAAACTACAACCACTAAAGATCCAAAGACTGGAGGTACATTTACAAGATCCGATAGTTATTTTGATTCAAATGAAAATAAAAAATTTGATGATGGAGAAAAATTGGATGTGTGTATTACATTTACACCAGCTTAATTACTTATAAACTCCCCCTAATTGGGGGAGTTAAATTTTAACATAATATTCATGAGGAAATTAATAGTTCTTTTAAGCTGTATTTTTTTTTTAGCATGTTCAAAAGATTTTTATTTTAAACGTGACCAAAATCAAATTTCCAAATCTATTAAACACATTGTTTCCACTGATCAGGCTGTGAGAAAGTTTAAGAATGCGGTTAATACAAAATATGGCATTCGGACCCCAAATACTGTCTGGGATAGTTTAACTATAGTAGGAGCAGATAGAAAATCAGTAAATGTTAGTAAACTTCCTTCAATTAATCAACAGTTAAAAAAACTTCGTCCCGAAGCTAATGAATTATACAATGAGGATATTGAAGTGGCCGACCAATTAATGGTTTTTACTGATAGCTTGCATTTGGATCAGATTTATAAGATTACAAAAAAATATGGGTATCCTTCTTATGACACTCGCCCTTGGAAAAATGATTCTGTAAGAACTGGATGTGGTTTTGTCCTTACCCATTTTAATTATAATGAAAAAAAGGCTACAAAATTATTAAAATTAATTATCAAAGAGCATACGGCAGGGAGGCTTACCGATGAAGAAATGCGCTATTTCATATGGAATGCGAACGGAAGGGAAGGTGTCCCCGACTTAAAAAACCTTAATATCGATGCATGGGTGAAGGAATATATAAAAAAGAAATAATAATTGTTAGTGAAAGCATAGATACATCAACTAACAAAGTAATTGAATGGCTTCATTTTTACCAATCTTTTGTTAATAGGAAAAATGTTGATAGTGATTTTACATCATTTAATATTTCTATTGAAAATAACGGTTGTGTAAATTCGAGTCTCGATAATACAATTATATGGAACAGACGAGGATATCTGCCTTTAATTCCTGTCAACCTACGCATGTCAATGTGGATTGATTTTTTAAAGAAAGAACAATATCCCATTTTGTCATCCTTTGAAATTATAAATAATGAAAATTATACAGGATCATATACTAAGGAATTTTTAAACAATAAAATAACAAATTTATTACTGGCTTCAAAGGCAGGTTTGGATATACCCCGTACGTTGGTAACAAATAATAAAAAAGACCTTCTTGAATTTATTGAAGATGACAGAAAATATATAACTAAATGCATTTACCAAGAAAGTAATATTCATCATAAAGGTTTTAACTATTTGGGAGCTGGAACAACTGTTTTAAATACACAAGATGTTCCTGACACTTTTGCTCCTTCTCTTGTACAGGAATGTATAGAGAAGGAAGTTGAATTAAGAATTTTCTATTTTCAAGGAAAATTTTTTGCTATGGCGATATTTTCACAACAAGATGATAAAACTAAGATTGACTTTAGAAATTATAATCGGGAAAAGCCCAATAGGATATCCCCATTTATATTACCTGATTTAATTACTGAAAAGTTAGAAAAATTTATAGAAATGACTGAATCTGATACGGGCTCAATAGATATTATTCTCACACCTAAAAAAGATTTTATTTTTTTAGAAGTCAATCAGATGGGTCAATATGACTGGGTTTCAGAGGGATGTAATTATTACATAGACAAATATATAGCTAAAAAACTAAACGAAAATGCAAAAAAATAACGAAAACCTTCACTTAGGTTCGATTAACATTACTGTTCACCCAGATTCTAAAGAGGAGCCATCAGAAGTAAAAGATTTTTTTTCAGTTATTGCTTTTTATCAGTCAGATAAAGTCATTGTTGAAAAATATAGTAAACCAATTTCAAAGATTTTGACATTTGATATCTAAAAAAATAAAACTACATGCCTCGTGCATTCCAGTTAGAGGTAGTAACAGATCTATAATTTGCGATTTACATAGGAACTCATATGCTTTTATTCCAAATGACTTATCTGAAATGTTAGAAAAACATGAAGGGAAATCTGTAGATGAAATCAAAATTTCTTATGATAATAAATATGATGATATCATAGATCAATATATAGATTTTTTGATTAAAAATGAATATTGTTTTTTTACTTCAAACCCCGAATATTATCCTAAATTGGATTTGCAATGGCACTATCCTTTTGAGATAAGTAATGCCATAATAGATTATAATAATGCTTTAGATCTGGAAAATATTCTTGACCAGCTTGAAAATTTATATTGTAAGAATTTAGAAATTAGATTTTACGACAAAGTTGATAATAATATTATAACAAATATTATAAATTATCTAAGGGCAAAAAAAAGCATAATCTCGGCTGTTGGATTCATAATACCATATTGTGAACTAATTGATTATAATACTATAATTACTATAAATCCAAGAATAAGTTATGTTTATTTTTATAATTGCCCGCCAGATGTAATAGCTTCAAAAAACGGAAAATTTGAAAACATTTATTTTTTTTCTGACAAAGTAAACACGGAATCTCATTGCGGGATTATCCATCAAAAAAGCTTCATTGTAAATACAAAAAGCTTCACAGAGTCTTTTAATCATAATTCATGTCTAAATAAAAAAATCTCAATAGACACAAAAGGAAATATTAAAAATTGTCCTTCTATGACACAAAGTTTTGGGAATATTAAAGATGTCGCCTTAGGAGAGGCTTTAAATAATCCTGATTTTAAAAAATACTGGAATATTACAAAAGATGAAATAGACGTATGCAAAGATTGTGAATTTAGACATATTTGTACTGATTGTCGTGCTTATACAGAAGATCCACAAAATCACTTATCAAAACCTTTAAAATGTGGCTATAGCCCTTATACTAATGTTTGGGAAGAATGGAGTACAAATCCTTTAAAACAAAAGGGGATTGAATATTATAATATGCAAGAACTGGTAAAAAAACATGCTTAAAAAATATATTCATTACAAACAAGCCGATGCCAAAGATTGTGGCCCTACATGTCTTAAAATTATTGCCAAGCATTTTGACAAAACCCTTTCTATACAAACGCTGAGGCAATTATCTGGAACGACAAGAGAGGGTAGTAACTTGTTATCTTTAAGCGAAGCTGGTGAAAACATAGGTTTTAGAACGTTAGGAATAAAAATATCACTTAAGAAATTACAAGAAGCACCATTGCCTTGCATTTTGCATTGGGATAAACAGCATTATGTAGTTCTTTATAAAATAAAAAAAGGAAAATATTATATTTCTGATCCTGCTTATGGGTTGCTAGAATATAATAAAGAAGAATTTTTGAAATTTTGGATAGGAAATAATGCTACTGAAAACACTCAAGAAGGTATAGCTTTATTGTTAGAGCCTACTCCTAAGTTTTATAACTCAGAATTTGATACTGTAGATAGTAAAACTTTTAATTTCAGTTTATTATTTAAGTATGTATTTAGATACAAACAATTTCTGACACAATTAATTATTGGTCTTACTGCCGGTAGTTTATTACAGCTTATTTTTCCGTTTCTCACACAAAGTATTGTAGATGTTGGTATCCAAAATCAAAATATACATTTTATATATCTTGTTCTTTGCGCACAATTATTACTTTTTTTTGGAAGAACAGGTTTAGAGCTTATACGAAATTGGATAATACTACATCTCTCTATTCGAATAAATATATCGCTGATATCAGATTTTTTTATAAAACTGATGAATTTGCCTATTTCTTTTTTTGATGTCAGGATGACTGGTGATATAATGCAACGCATTAATGACCATAGTAGAATAGAAAGAATATTAACTACCTCTTCATTAAGTGTACTCTTTTCTATGGTAAATATGATTATTATGGGAGGGGTACTTGCTTATTATAACCTAACTATATTTACCATATTTTTTGTAGGGAGTCTATTATATTTTGGATGGGTTTTTTTATTCTTAAAACGACGTAAAGAGTTGGATTATAGGCGTTTTTCAGAGGTTAGTCAAGAGCAAAGCAAGGTAATAGAGCTTATTAATGGTATGCAGGAAATAAAGCTTCACAATGCCGAAAAGCAAAAACGATGGGGATGGGAATATGTACAGGCGAGGTTATTTAAAGTTTCTATGAAAGGATTAGTTTTAGAACAAACTCAGTCTATAGGTTCAAATTTTATTAATGAATTTAAAAATATCATTATTGTTTTTTTATCAGCGAAGTTGGTTATTGATGGAGAAATAACTCTTGGTATGATGATGGCAATAAGTTCTATCGTTGGAAGTTTGAATGGGCCAATTATACAATTAATAGGTTTTATTAGAGAAGCACAAGATGCTAAGATATCTTTAGCCAGGCTTTCTGAAATTCATGAAAAGGAAGATGAGGTTCAGGATGATATATTAAAATCACACGATTTCCCTAAAAATGCTGACATTATTATTAATGATCTTTCTTTTCGTTACACTGGTTCTGATACATCTGTATTAGAAGATTTAAATCTAACGATACCTGCAAAAAAAGTTACGGCAATTGTTGGAGTCAGTGGTAGTGGTAAAACCACACTTATGAAGATGTTATTAAAATTTTATGAGCCTCTGAGTGGAGAAATTGTTTTGCAACGAGAAAATGGCGTGAAAAATAAATTATTTGATATATCACAAAAGACATGGAGAGCCCATATAGGTTCTGTAATGCAAGAAGGCTATATTTTTAATGATACTATTGCTAATAATATTGCTATTGGGATTGATATAATTGATAAGGATAGACTTCAGTATGCTGCTGATGTAGCCAATATTAAGGAATTTATTGATACTATGCCTTTAGGTTATAATACTAAAATAGGTATGGAAGGAGTCGGCATGAGTACCGGACAAAAACAGCGATTATTAATTGCAAGAGCTGTTTATAAAAACCCCGAAATGCTATTTTTTGATGAAGCTACTTCGGCTCTTGATGCCAATAACGAAAAAGAAATTATAGAAAAGCTTGATGATTTTTTTAAAGGTAAGACAGTTGTTGTCATTGCGCATAGATTAAGCACTGTGATGAATGCTGATCAGATTGTCGTTCTTGATAAAGGAAAAATAGTTGAAAAAGGTAGCCATGATGAACTGCTTGAGAGGAGAGGTAATTATTATGAACTGGTAAAGAATCAATTAAATTTAAGCTATGCCTAAGCAGGATATTGAATTAAGAAGTGAAGAAGTACAAGAGATATTAACTCGGGTTCCACACTGGATGATACGCTGGGGTAATGTCGTTATTTTAATTATTTTGATAATGGTCTTTTTATTGGCATGGATCGTAAAATATCCTGATATTGTTACCACTGATATTACCATAACTACTTTAACTCCACCAGAGAAACTTATTGCACGAAGTTCAGGAAGACTTGAGAAGATCTTAGTGGTTAATCAACACAATATAGATAAAAAGACACCCTTAGCGGTTATTGAAAACACAGCCAATTATGAAGATGTTTTTTACCTGAAAAGTATTACCGATACACTGAAAGTTAATAATGTACAATTTAAATTCCCCTTTGATAAATTAAGAGGATTACAGTTAGGAGATATCGGATCGGCATTTACGGTCTTTGAAAAAGACTATATAGCTTATATGCTTAATAATGATTTACAACCTTATTCGGTAGAAGGGAATGCCCAAAGTTATGAGGTTGTTCAGTTGAAACAAAGATTATCTTTATTGATAGAGCAAAAAGAGATTGCAGACAGAGAAATAGTTATAAAAAAAAACGAGATATCTCGATATCAAAAACTATATGACAAAGGTGTTATTGCCACACAAGAATGGGATACAAAAAACCTTGATTACCTACAGTTCGAAAAAGGGCTACGAAATTTAAACGCATCTATTTCTCAGACAAAATCTTCAATAAATGATCTGGATAAGAATACAAAAACAACAAGAATAAATGAGACTAAAGACGAAGTAAATCTATTCAGGAATACTATTCAATCGTATAGCCAATTAAAAAAGGCAATTAGTGATTGGGAGCTGGCTTATGTATTACGATCATCGATAGCAGGAGAAGTTTCATTTTTACAAATCTGGAAAGAAAATCAAAGTGTAACTTCAGGTGACAACATATTTACGGTTATTCCTAAAAATGAAACTAATTATATTGGTAAAGTAAAGGCGATTGCACAAAATTCAGGGAAACTTAAAAAAGGGCAGAAAGTAAATATTCGTCTAGCTAATTATCCAGATCGTGAATTTGGAATGCTTAATGGTAAGGTTGATTATATATCTTTAACTCCTGACAAAGACGGCAATTTATTGATTGATGTTTCCTTACCAGACGGATTGAATACTTCCTACAATAAAAAAATATATTTCCAACAAGAAATGAGCGGGACTGCTGATATTGTTACTGAAGATATGCGTTTAATAGAACGCCTGCTATATCAATTCAGGGATGTTTTTAGTAGGGGCAGTAATAAAAATGAAAAAGAGAAGCTTAAAAAAGAAAGTAATCCTAGCTAAATCCACATTCGTTTTTATTATACAGTGTTGAAAATCTAGAAATACTCTTCTCAATCATTTGAAGGTTTACTCACTTATAAGATTATATCTTATTATTTTGCATTCTGTTGCTTATAATGGAGGACAATAGCTATTTTAGGTCTTAAAGAATAATATCGATCTGCACAACAGTTAGTACATATGTTGACTTAAAAATGCAATCGGCAGCAAATAAGGGAAGATTGTTTAAATAGATCACCTAACATTCTTTCACCATAATTAATCGCTACTATCATATTAATCCGTTAACCAATTTCACAACGCATAGTTGTCATTAGTTTTTTAAAGCCTGCCTTTTCGTATGCTCTAATTGCTGCTTCATTCTCATCATACACCTGTAGCCTGACTTCTGTTATTCCTTGTGATAAAATCCATTTCTTAAGATCGTTTAGCAAAAGGTTATTAATTCCATTTCCCCTGAATTCCGCGCTGACAAACATAAAACCAAGATGTGCGAATGATTCATGTTTTTCATATGTTTTTCCCGATCGTATTTGGGCATATCCGCATCCCACAATTTGATTATTATATTCAGCAACCAATATTTCTGTTGCCTTATCCGATAGGAGTTCGGTAATATCATAATAGAATATTTCCCCATCTTTCAGTGATGGATCAAACGGACGTTCTGTCTCGACAAGTTCCTGCAGGAATTCTCCAAGCTTAGGTATATCGGTGGCTCTCGCGGATCTTATAACTATGTTTTTACTATTTATGTCCATGTTTCAAATATATAAAAAATGCGTTTTTAAGTAGATTAAAAAAGAGAAAAACCTTACTCATCGGCTCTGTCGCATTTATAAATAACATTTATCTTTAGTCTTTAAAATTCTTCATTTCATGAATACTAAAGGTCATTGCTTTCCGAAATTTATTATTCTTCAGGCAGTATATTTTAAGCTTAGGTTTACATTGGGCTATAGGGATGTCGAAGAGATAATGAAGATGCGCGGCATTCATGTTGACCATGCTACGATCCAACGTTGGGTGTATAAGTTTACACCATTTATAGAGTTGCAAATGAAAAAGAGAAAACTCGTAGTTGGGAAGAGCTGGAGGATGGATGAAACATATATTAAAGTGAAAGGCGTTTGGTGTTATCTGTATAGGGCAGTTGATAAATCAGGTAATACAGTTGATTTTCTGTTGACCAAAAGAAGGCAAAGGATGAGTGCCCAGTCTTTTCTAATCAAAGCTATTACTAATAATTGTAAACCAATAGTAATTACTATTGACAAAAGTGGTTCCAATACTGGAGCTATCAAGGTTTATAATAAGCGATCATTCTCTAAGATAAAGATTCGACAATGTAAATATCTAAACAATATTGTTGAGCAGGATCATAGATTTATTAAATGGCGCATACAAAACGGTTTGGGATTTAAAAGTTTTGAATCGGCTAAACGTACATTGAACGGAATTGAAATAGTACACATGTTGAGAAAGAATCAGATGATTAATCCTGAGATTACTATGTTCAAATCGTTCTGTAAATTGGCAGCTTAAATTTGGAGTGCTCAAATATCTTGAATCTTTATAAATAGATGCGACAGAACCCGCATAACTATATTTAAATCATTTTGTAAACTGGCAGCATAAACTTAAAGTGTTCAAATATTCTGAGTCTTTACAAACAGAGGAGACAGAACCTGGAAAAAAAAGATAAAAATATTTGGTGCTTTCAAAAATTTACCGCAAGTTTGTAGTGAAAAATAAATAACAATGAAATTAAATGTTTGCAATATCTGCTGTATCGTACCGGAATTTTCGGCAGGGATAGCTATTGCATAATTTTAATATAAAATATATACAATAACCTCTGCAGAAGCAGAGGTTTTTTTTGCAATTTTTTAAACGTCAGAAAATGAATATTTCAGGAACAAATAAATCGGTAATATGTTGTATGCATCAGGATGCCTGGGACATTTTTTGCTATTTATTTTGTTGATAAGCATTATTAGATACACTAACTAAAGTCCCTTAATTTAAGGGACTTTTTTTTACCTATAATTTAACCGTATGAATATCAGTTTTTTAGAAAGTTTTTCAGGTAGTGAAGCCTTGGAGATAGGGTTGTCCAGGTTAGCGGAGAGTGTACAGGGGAAAGTTGTTTTCTCAACAAGTTTTGGCGTTGAGGACCAGGTAATTTCCCATGCCATTTTCAGCCAAAAGCTCAAAAATATCGAGGCATTTACTTTGGATACTGGTAGGCTCTTTCCTGAGACTTATGCCACCTGGGACAAAACAATGCTCCAGTATGGCTGCGTCATCAAAAGCTATAGCCCAAATTCAGATGATTTGGAGCACTTTGTCAACAATAATGGTATCAACGCCTTTTATCTCTCACATGATTTCAGGAAAGAGTGCTGCTATATAAGGAAAGTTGCTCCCTTAAAAAAGGCCTTGCAGGGAGCCAAGGTTTGGATCACCGGACTTCGTGCCGAGCAGTCAGGAAACCGTGAGCAGGCAAGCGTTCTGGAATGGGATCCCGAACATGAGCTCTACAAGTACAACCCACTCCTGCACTGGACCACAGAAGATGTACTGCATTACATCAGAAAAAAAGGGGTGCCTTATAATCCATTGCATGACAAGGGTTTTGTTAGCATTGGCTGCGCTCCCTGCACCAGGGCCATTAAAGATGGTGAGGACTTTAGGGCAGGACGCTGGTGGTGGGAAGACAGCACAAAAAAAGAATGCGGTTTGCATAGATAATAAAGATATTAATATAAAATTCCACTAATGAATACTACATCAGACTACCTTGACCAGCTCGAGAATGAAGCAATTCATATTCTGCGTGAGACAGCAGCACAATTTGAAAAACCTGCACTCCTGTTCTCTGGAGGTAAAGATTCGATTGTGCTGGTGCATCTGGCATTAAAAGCTTTTAGACCAGGCAAATTTCCATTCCCTCTTGTGCACATTGATACCGGGCATAACTTCCCTGAAGCCATTGAGTTTAGGGATGCCCTTACAGAAAAGATTGGTGAGACCCTTATTGTTAGTTCCGTCGAAGAAAGCATTACCAAATACAACCTGAAAGAGACAGTAGGTCGTTTTCCATCACGTAACTCATTACAAACCTACGCGCTGTTGGATGCCATTCAAGAACACGGATTTGATGCATGTATCGGAGGAGCAAGGCGTGATGAAGAAAAAGCACGTGCCAAAGAGCGCATTTTCTCTGTCAGGGATGATTTTGGACAATGGGATCCGAAACTCCAACGTCCCGAATTGTGGGATATACTTAATGGCAGGGTACAGAAAGGGCATAATGTTAGGGTATTCCCTATAAGTAACTGGACTGAACTTGATGTATGGAACTACATCAAAAGATACAATATAGAACTTCCATCCCTGTATTTTGCCCATGAGAGAGAATTGATCGTACATCATAATAAACTTGTGGCTACCTCAGAATTTATCCGCCCCCTTGCCGACGACCATGTGGTTTATCAAAAAGTTCGTTACAGAACAGTTGGGGATATGACCTGCACGGCAGCCGTGCCATCAGATGCTGAGACAATCGATGATATAATTAATGATATCATAAGCACGCGGGTAAGCGAAAGGGGACAGACAAGGCTGGATGACCAGCTGTCGGAAGCAGCAATGGAAGACCGTAAGAAACAAGGTTATTTTTAATAGAATAAAAACACGTAACAATATGAATACTTTACGATTTATAACTGCAGGAAACGTAGATGACGGAAAAAGCACATTAATTGGCAGGCTATTGTACGACTCGGGTAGCATACATACTGACCAGTTAGGGCTTTTGGAGAAACAAAGCAGGCTGCCTGGAACGGCAATTGATCTTTCGCTCATAACCGACGGTCTCAGGGCTGAGCGTGAGCAGGGCATTACCATTGATGTGGCATACAAATATTTCAGTACATCCAAACGGAAATTTATTATTGCCGATGCCCCCGGGCATGAGCAGTATACACGCAATATGATTACAGGGGCATCGAACTCAGACCTTATCATAATCCTTGTCGATGCGCGAAAAGGCATCACTGAACAGACACGCAGGCATGCCAGTATCGCATCGTTAATAGGGATTAAAAAAGCGATTATAGCGATTAATAAAATTGACCTTGTAGCTTATTCCGAAAAAGTATATTCTGAAATAGTTGAGGCTTTTGATTCCATCAAGAACCAATTGACTTTCGATGAAATAGTTTATCTGCCCGTTAGCGCACTCAATGGCGACAATGTAGTGGAAATTTCAGGTAATACACCGTGGTACAAGGGCAAACCCTTACTTGGCCTGCTGGAAGAAATAGAGGTCTTCTCTGCAAAAGAGCTTCCATCAAGGTTTCAGGTTCAGTGGGTCATTCGCCCTAAGGAGGACCATTATAATGATTACAGAGGTTATGCCGGCCCAGTCTTAAGTGGTGCATATTCGGTAGGGGATAAGGTAAAGGTACTCCCCTCGGGTATTGAAACCACTATATTAAAAATTGAAAAGGCGCAAAATTATATTTTGGACGCAACTGCCGGAGAGAATGTTGTGTTGCATTTTAGCGAAAACATTGATATAAGCCGTGGAGACACAATAGCTAAGGCGACCGCTTTCTTATCGCAGGACAATGATATAAAGACATGGGTTTCATGGCTTGACGCAGAGTGCCTTCAACTTAACAAAACCTATATCCTACAGCACCGCTATAAGACTGTCAGGGCAAGAGTTACTGCTATACTGACCAGATGGGATGTGAACCAGTGGAGATTTACAAGCTCTGCTACGGTCAGCCAGAATGATATCGCACAGATAACTATAAAACTCAGCCAGTCTTTGTACTATGATACATTCTTTGATAACCCAAAAACAGGCAGTGCCATACTCATCGATGAGACCACCCTGAGTACAGTTGGCGCCCTTATGTTCTTAGAAAACTAATCACTATGGAAACAATAGGCAATTACTCTAATCGTACCATTTACAAGGCAAACTTTATGGAAAACCGTATCTACATGAATCGGCCAAAAGTTGAACAGTGGATCGAAGAGCTCTTTACCTGGCTTTTCTGCCAGGATGAGCTTTACATTAGCTATACACTTTTTAGTAACAAAGAGGTTGAACTAAAGGACAGCCTGAAAGGATTTCTGCTTCTGGAAAAATACCCATTGACAGAAGCCGTTGTACTGACCACTCTATTTTTTGAACGTATTGGCACTGTTCACCAACTTCTTCTTGAGGATATGAACGCTATAATCCGGTTTGATCCTGCAGCAAAGTCTAAAAATGAGGTACTGATCGCTTACCCGGGATTTTATGCCCTAGCTGTACACAGGCTCTCACATGAATTATGGCAGTATGGCCTGCAGATCTTGCC
>RCUH01001180.1_pt1 | contig 20575 bp, 18 predicted proteins | sample 2166191 | NCBI WGS metagenome assembly RCUH01 (sample SAMN09932848, study PRJNA488358) | compost metagenome | feature: garden; material: soil; isolation source: compost soil in an enriched community after 214 h of incubation | place: Germany: Experimental Botanical Garden Goettingen | collected...
GCCAGGATCAAACTCTCCAAGAAAGTTGATAGCTCATTTTGAAACTGACGAGAAATTGAATTTCTCATTGGATGAATTGCTTCATCCTTTATTTTTGAATCTCACCAAAGTGAAATTCACTCACTCGTTGTTCAGTTTTCAAAGGTCAATTTCTCATTCGTTATTGTCGTGTTCCTCAGTGACAACTTTTATATCATAACATGCTCACATCAACTTAGCAAGCTTTTTTTTCGAAAAAATATTTTAACTTAGCTGCTTACAAATTGATTATGCATGTCAGAGTTAATACTTTATCATGGCAACCCGATCTTAACAAGTCATAAATTATGGAAAACCACAGGCTCACCGTTGGTACACAATGACCATACACTATCGTAAACGCTATAGAAAAGGTGATGAGCATTGGCCAGTTTTTCTGAAGCCTATCGATTGAAAGAGAAGCTCTCCAAACAAATTTTAAAAAAGCGTGGTATTCACGCTGTTGGCGTTGGTCTGCACAACCCCAAGACTCCGCGCTCCGGCGCGGCTATTATTGTCTATACCGACAAAGCTTTAACGGCAAATGCTAGCAGGAAACCATCCCGAATAACTTTTAGCAAGAATGGAAAAAAAATTGCGGTTCCTATTGTTTATAAATCCACTCCCCGATTCCGTTCGCATGCACTTGCCAGGAAGTCCTTCACAGACCGAATTCGTCCTGTTATTGCCGGTTATAGTGTAGGAACACCTGCAGCATCAGGAACCGTGGGATTAATTATCAGCAGCCGAACAGGCAGACAGAAATATATCTTTAGCAATAATCATGTATTAAATGAAACCAATTCATCTCTCTTTTCAGTGACCCTTCAACCCGGAGGAGCTGACGGCGGAACAGATCCCAAGGACAAGGTAGGACGGCTTGACCGATTCATCAAGCTAAGCAATACAAAAACCAACTATATTGACGCCGCTACTTCCCTTCCTATCCGCAACAGTTTGTTAAGCCCGCGGTATGCTAAAGTCGGAGTTCTTCCAGGCTATGTAACTTCCTACCAGATAGGTGACAAGTTCAAGAAAGTTGGACGTACAACAGGCCTGGTGAGTGGAACGGTAGATTCTATCCATACGGATGTCAAAATTTCATACGAAGGCTACGCTGATCTGGGGACAGTGACATTCAAAAACCAAACCGTCATCAAAAGCCCAAGACCTATCTCCCTTCCAGGAGACTCTGGCTCGGTATGGCTAACCAGTAAGGAAAATTACGCTGCAGCAGTCAATTATGCAGGCTCTAGTGACGGACGCTTGTCAATCGCATATCCGGTGCAATGGGCAATGCAAGTATTCAATACAAGAGTTGCCCGTCCAACTGGCACAGGTGTTATCAAAAAAATACAAGTGCCCGCTCATGCGAAACAACAATTTATACAGCCTCTGACCAAAAAGCAGCTGAAAGAAATTCATGTACTCCGTGCAAAGAAAAATTAAAGCAGCTGCTCGGCAAGCAGCCGATATGAATCTAGACGAGCCTCATAGTCAGGTATAGGACAGACGATAAGAAATTCACAATTGCCTAATGCGCTCTGCAGCCTCTTTAAATCTTCATGTATTTTCCCAGGATTTCCGACTAGACTCCTAGACAACGGTGTTGTCACTTGTGTCATTAATGAATGAACCTCATCTTCCGATCCAGCACATACGACCGAGACCGCTACGATAGTCTTTGGAATCTGTCTAAGCTTACCGGGCCTGAACTCATCCCGGTAAGCTCTCAAGACACTTTCACCATCCTGTTCACTCATGAAATGACCAAATACATAGCCGGCGCCAAATTCCGCCGCATATTTCCCGCTCTTCTCATTCGTTCCGAGCATCCAGATCTCAGGCGGCTCCTGTGGAATCGGACGGGCCATGACGGGATGATCTCCATATTGATACTCATTTTCGAAGAACTTGATCAATGCATCCATAGATGAAGGCATGTCAGCCACATGCTGAAGGAAATTCCCGCTTAACGCCATTGATGCATGAGCTGGGCCCCCAGGAGCACGACCAATTCCAAGATCAACCCTCCCTGGATACAGGCAAGATAATAGATGAAAAGACTCTGCTACTTTCATCGGGCTATAATGCGGTAGAAGCAGAGCTCCCGAGCCCAAACGGATCCGCTTCGTTCTTGCACCAATATGAGACATTAATATTTCTGGTGAAGTACAGGCCAGTCCTTCCAAATCATGATGTTCAGCAACCCAGTATCGATCATAACCCCAAGTTTCACTGAGAATTGCAAGCCGAGCCGCTTCATGAAGAGCAGTCTCGGACCGAACGCCATTATATTGCGGGACTAGGTCCAAGACGCTAAGTCTGATCGATTCCATTGTTGACTCCTCCTCTCGCATTTTGATTCTCCTCCAAAGGGTGTGCTAGTATGAAATTGTAAATTAATTACCAATAGACATAATGAGGTGAGACAATTGAAACTGACTTTCCTAGGACATTCCACCGTTCATGTTGACACCGGAGAGTACAAGTTCATTATTGATCCCTTTTTATCAGGGAATCCCTTGGCCACTGCCAGTGCAGAGGACATCGAAGTGGATTATGTACTTCTCACTCATGGTCATTCGGATCACATTGGGGATGCCGAGCTGATTGCCCGGAGGAACAATGCCACTATAGTGGGGATCGTAGAACTAGCGAATTACTTCGAACATCTGGGTCTGAACACTATAGGTATGAACCTTGGAGGTTCTTTTCGTCTGCCTTTTGGGATGATCAAATTCACTCCTGCACTGCACAGTTCATCTATAACCAAGGATGGAATAAATCTTTATCTGGGTGTCGCAGCCGGTATAATCATACAGCTGGACCAGATTACCCTATACCATGCGGGAGATACGGCCTTGTTCAGTGATTTGAAGCTCATAGGTGAACAACAATCTATTGACGTTGCGATGATTCCGATTGGGAATTACTTCACGATGGGTCCTGACGATGCCTTGATTGCAGCTCAGTGGCTTCAGGCCAAGATCACCGTGCCAGTCCACTACAATACCTTCCCTCTCATTGAGCAAAATGGGGATGAGTTCGCCATCCGGCTCAAACAAGCAGGTCTAACTGGACAAGCTTTAAAGCCCGGAGAATCAATTGATCTTACCCGGCTAAAATAAATGCCTGTGGACCAGAATTATCATTTAGTAACAAACAGCCCCCTATTCCTATTCGGAAGGGGGCATTCATCTTTATTGCGAAACTATACGGCTAAAACAACCATTCCGATACCTTCAACTTCCAGCTTACCAGCATCAAGACTTCTTACTTGTTCTTGACCATGGATGATCTTCCACTCACCGAGTACAGGAAGCTGCAGGGACAGGGCATCCTGTCTCGCATTATACAGCACATACAAATGCTCCGCCGAATCCCCCCCTGCATGATTACGAAGGGTATATGCTACTGTACTACTAGGGCTTGCTTCAAAGCGCAGATGCTTCCGAATTAATTCGGAAGACTCCAGCCTGAAGGCAGGGTGTTCTTTGCGGAGCTTAATCAGTTCTCTCATAAATTCTACATCATCTTTGTATTCTACACACCGTTCCCAATCGAGCCTGTTAACTTCATCGGGAAGATTATAGCTGTTCTCAAAACCAAATTTGGATCGGCAGAATTCTTGCCCAGCATGAATGAAGGAAATACCTTGGCTCGTTAACACAATTGAAGATCCAAGCCGGTGCATTTGACGACGAATCTCGTTCTCTTCCCCATCAACGGACACCAGGATTTTATCCCATAGCGTATGGTTATCGTGGCACTCCGCATAGGTCACAGTCTGTGAAGGCTCAGCCGCAAAGCCTTTAATCCAATCATCAAAGTCTATGCAGGCCGTAATACCTTGCTTAATCGCATGCTCAAGGCCTTCACCTCCACTGACAAAGCCCTTCTCTCTCGCTTCAAATACGTGTCCTCTTATAGCATCCCGAATGACATCGTTAAAAAATCCGATTCCCGGCATCTGCCGGGCTTGGTGCTGATTCGCTCTCTTATGAGAAGGAAGCTCGGTCTCCATAATCCAGCCTTCCCCAATCATGAGCAGGGAAGGATCAATCGCATCCAGTCTCCGGCGGATCTCGTTCATGGTATCCACGTCCAGGAGACCCATAAGATCGAACCGGAAGCCGTCCACATGGTATTCCTTAGCCCAATGGAGGACAGACTCGACAATGAACTTGGACATCATTTTCCGTTCAGAGGCTACATCATTTCCACAACCCGAGCCATTCGAGAATTCCTGCTGACTGTTATAACGAAGGTAATAACCGGGTACGAGCTTGGTGAAATTAACAACATATCCATCGTAGACATGATTGTATACCACGTCCATAATGACGCGAAGACCATGATCGTGCAAAGTTTGAATCAATTGTTTCAACTCGCGAATACGAACTTCCGGTTGATACGGATCTGTCGAGTAAGAGCCTTCCGGAACGTTGTAATTTTTAGGGTCATAACCCCAATTATATTGGGGAATATCAAGGCGGGTCTCGTCCACACTTTGGGTTGAATAATCATAAATCGGCATCAGCTGAACATGAGTTACACCGAGCCCAAGGATATGATCTAACCCTGTCTTGATTCCTTCGGGTCCACGTGTTCCGGTCTCGGTCATACCAAGATACTTGCCCTTGTGGGTGATTCCACTCTCTGGATGGACTGAGAAATCACGAATGTGTGCTTCATAGATAATCGCATCTGTTACCTTATTAAAAACAGGCTTCTCATCGGTCCATCGCTCCGGATTCGTTCCAGCCAGGTCAATAATTGCTGCCCGGTCTCCATTTACCGCAACAGCGGTTGCATAAGGGTCCGCAGCTTCATTCCATTGATCTCCAATACGGACAAGATAGGTATATAAATAACCATGCAAATCCTCTTCAATCTGGAGTGTCCAAGTGCCCTGAACATCCTCATTCATTGGAAACAGACGGTCTGAACGCCCATCCCATGTCCGGTATAAGACTACGAACACCTCGCTAGCCGTAGGTGCCCACAGACGGAATGCAGAGCTCTCCTTACTATAACGGACTCCCAAGTCCTCTCCATCATAAAAATAGTGATCATCAAACTCAGGTGCAAAAATGGAGATTCCACCAGTTCTGGCGGGATCTCCATAATCTATGTGAACATTTCTGTCGATCTGTACGGACAAGCTGAATCACTCCTTGGAAATAAAATCATGGTATTGTTGGCAATCGTTTGCACTCCAAACTATTTACCATTATAAAGGAGATTATCGGCTATTTGAAGATGAAAAATAAGACGTCAAAAATTATTGTGTTCCGCTTACACACGATTCATTCTAAATAGAGCTATGCTGACAGACTCAGAACATGATCTACCTGCATAGAAGGCCTACCCCCGGAATGAGACTGCTTCTTGGCAGGAGCATGCCCAACTAGTCCGCTACGGAACATATTGATGATGAGGTGTGGTTCAGCTGGATCATTATTCAACATTTGAACTAAAAGATCTGCATCTTCATGACGAATTGCCAGCAAGTATTGTTGAAGCTCAGCTTTAGATAGTTCTGTATCGCTGCCGAGATACTCTAATTCTGGGAGGCTCTCTTGGGTCAGGTTAACCGAGACAAGGGCCGTTCTCGCTCGGTATAGAGCAGATTTCACAGCTCCCTCAGTCATATTCAGCTTATCCGCCACCTCACGTGAGGTATAAGACAGAACGTCCCTTAATAGAAAAACACATCGCTGCAATGGAGACAAATGCTTCAGCACAAGTCTCATTACAAATGAGACATCATCCCGATCCACATCAGCGAGGCACTCTAGATTTAATTCGTACTGAAGATCAGCTATCTTGCGATCAAACACCTTCTGCCTTCGCATCTGATCAATCCATTGGTTTCGTGCCGCTCTGAACAAATAAGCCTTCGTATTCTCATGATATTTAACCCCTTGAATAACCGGCAGTGCCTTCAAACAGATATCCTGAACCAGGTCCTCCGCCTCCCACTTCGATCCGGTCAGAGTTAGGCAATAGCCGAGCAATGTGGAGCGGAGCTCCGAAAGATCCGCTGCGGGTATAGGAGCAGGGAGTTCGACTGATACGTTAACGCTCATGGCAATCTTCCTTTCCACAGTTCTTCGTTATTAAACGAAGATGACCCGACATTGGATACGCATATTTCAAATACCAGAAAATTTATCTCTCGAACAAGTTACCTAGTCCGCCGAGGATACTTCCTTCTTCTTTACTTCCTCCAAACCTTGCTGCTGACATAACCCGGTCTGCCATACGGCTGAACGGAAGGGATTGAACCCATACCTTGCCTGGTCCGCGCAGTGTCGCGAAGAACAATCCTTCCCCGCCGAACAGCGCGCTCTTGATTCCTTTTACAAATTCAATATCATAGTCCACGCCAGCGGTCATCGCTACCAGACAGCCTGTATCCAGACGAAGAACCTCACCAGGATTAAGATTACGCTCAAGTACCAGACCGCCCGAATGGACAAATGCCCAGCCATCTCCCTCGATCTTTTGCATAATAAAGCCTTCTCCGCCGAAGAAGCCCGCTCCCAGCTTGCGCTGAAATTCGATTCCGATCGAGTTGCCTTTCGCTGAACATAGAAACGCATCCTTTTGACAGATCACTTTACCGCCAAGCAGCTGAAGATCAAGCGGAATGATTTTACCCGGATAAGGTGCGGCAAAAGTTACGTTCTGGCGATAACGACCTTCGTTCGTGAAGACCGTCATGAACAAGCTCTCACCTGTCAAGAGCCGCTTCCCGGCTCCCATTAACTTGCCCATCATTCCATTCCCACGTGCACCATCGCCAAAAATGGTCTCCATCCGAATATCCGGATCCATCATCATAAAACTGCCAGCCTCAGCTACAACACTCTCTGAGGGATCCAGCTGGATTTCAACACACTGCATCTCTTCGCCCAAAATTCGATAATCAATTTCATGTGCACTCATGTACAGTCGCCTCCAATTTAACTTCTTCCTGTTCTATTTACGCGTAAGACTTACCATAGTTGCAAACTAAAGATGTCTTTTGAATTTATTATACAGCCTAAATTGAAAAGAGACTGCCTGACATTTTCTAACGTCCGGAAGTCTCTTTTTAGATTAGTTCACATCATTATTTGGCCTTAGCAAGCAAGTACAAGAAATATGGGGCTCCTATAACCGCTACCACAACACCGATTGGAATTGAGGCCGAGCTCACAAGAACACGAGTCACTGCATCAGCCACAACCATTAGGAGTCCTCCACATAACATGGATGCGGGTAGTAGATATTGATGCTTGGGGCCAACTAGCCGGCGTGCCAAATGAGGGCTAATCAATCCTACGAATGATATAGCTCCCCCAACCGCAACACAGACCCCAGCCAAGGCTACGGCTACCGCCATAAGCCGGAATCTTTCTTGGTTGACCGCAGTTCCCAGACCCATTGCTGACGGATCACCTAATGTAAGAACATTGAGCACTTTCGCCTTATAAAGGCAATAAGGAATAAGGACAAGCAGCCAGGGGATAAAAGAAAGCACATAGGTCCAATCCGTCCCTCTAATACTTCCGGCCAGCCAGGTATAGATCAGTTGATGATTCTGCGGATCAAGCTTCAGCGATATCACCATGGTAAAAGCATTAATTCCGGCGGCTACAGCAATTCCGCTTAGAATAAGTCGGATTGCTGAGAGTCCTTCTCCTTTCTTATATGCCAGATAATAGATCAGGCCCGCGGAGGCGCAAGCTCCAACCAGGGCAAGAACAGGCATGAGATAGACCGAGCCCAGCAGCTCTGCAGGATAAAAATAAACAAAGATTAACACGGCAAGTCCGGCTCCTGAATTGATCCCGAGAATTCCCGGTTCCGCAAGTGGGTTGCCTGTTACACCTTGGAGTAAACACCCGGAGAGCGCAAGTCCAGCTCCAACCAGAATAGAGATTATTATTTGAGGCAGACGAAATTCAAACAGAATCAAACTTTGTTTAGGTGTTCCCTGTCCCATTAATGTCTGAAGAACTTCAGAGGGAGTTAGACGGATTTGGCCCAAATTCATGCTGATTAGGAAAATAATTAGAATCAGAACCGAAAGAGTAAGCATCACGGCGAATCCGCGCGCTTTCCTTCGGCTCTCTGCCTGTGAGAGTAGGAGCTTATTCATGGATTAGATCAGCCCCCTTCCTGAACGGCGAACGAAGAAAATGAAGAAAGGTACACCTATCAGGGCAATCACCGCACCGAGAGGGGTTCCATAAGTGGGATCCAGCCATTGTCCCACGATATCGGCTATCACAACCAGCAGGCTGCCCAGGACTGCCGAACAAGGAATGATCCAGCGGTAATCGACACCCACCAAGTACCTGGCAAGGTGCGGAACCATTAAGCCAACAAAAGCGATCATCCCGGCAATGGATACACTGGCTCCTGCCAGGACCATAACAACCATCAGGGTTGCCACCTTAACCCAGCCAGTTCGTAGGCCAAGTCCGGACGCAGCCTCTTCCCCGAGGTTCAAGAGAGTCACCGAACGGGAGAGCAGCAACGCGCCCACCAGAGCAATGACAGTCCAAGGGAACACCATGTCTAACTGGGTCCATTTGGTTCCTCCAAGCCCGCCTGCATACCAGAATGAAAGCTCTAGCCCGAGATTAAAATACACAGCGATACCTGTGCTTAATGCTGCGAATAATGCACTGACAGCTGCGCCTGCTAGAGTCAGCCGGATCGGGGTAATCCCTCCTTTAGTGAACGAACCAATTCCATATACAATGCCGGCCGCGACAGCTGCTCCAGCGAAAGAAAACAACATCAATCCTGCTGACTTAACAGAGGGGAAGAGTGCAAAACATATGGCTATCGCGAAGCCCGCTCCGGCGTTCAGGCCCAGCAGTCCCGAGTCAGCCAGTGGATTTCTTGTCAGACCCTGCATTAAGGCGCCGGCCACAGCCAGACAAGCACCTACCAACACACCCGCCAAGGCGCGGGGAATACGCAGCTCCCTGATCACCTGATGCTGCTGCAGATCCGGGTTGAAATGAATGACAGCCTGCCAGACGGTATTAAGTGAAATAGCAGAAGACCCGGTAGCTATGGATAGACCTATAAGTAGAACCAGCAGAAATAGTCCAGCGACCATGGTGACCACAGCTATTATTGGCCGGCTGCTCTGCCGGATTATATTAATATCAGATTCTGGTGATGAGGTAGACATGTTAAATCATCCTTTTAGGGGTTAGTAGAATAGACTCGGTCGTTTCGTCTACAGTCCATTGTATTGATAATGATTCTCACAGTCAATATTTTCTCAGGTTGACCCTTCCAAACGTCCATACCGTATAGTCGTACGTGTAATATGATGTGTATTATCCCAAGAGAGGAGTTGATGATTGTGGCTTTGCAACCATCAAATTGCCCAGGTCCACGTCCCATTTATACAGATAAAAAAGTAATTTATGAAGATGTGTACAAACCGGAACTCGTACCTGTTGTCCATGAAATCGAGGTCGTAGAGCGGATTCACCATGTACCCGTACCTGTTCATCACGTAGTCGTAAAAAGAAGAGTCGTGCACTGCGGTTACAATTGTTAAGCCAAATAAGAGCAGCCGTCCTGATTCCGAACGGCTGCTCTCGCTTCTACTTTTATTATTTTTCCACTATAGGTTTCTCATAACATACACTGACCTCTGTCTGCGTATATTCTCCAAATGTGCTGATACGCTCATAACCATATTTCTCGTAAAGTGCGATAGCTTCAGGCTGATTGATTCCCGTCTGCAGACGAATCCCTAGGTACCCACCCTTGCAAGCGTGCTGCTCAAGCTTCTCCAGCATGGATGATGCGATACCGCGCCCCCGGTACTCTTCCTTCACATAAAATCTCTTCAGCTCTGTCACTTCCTGATTAAGTGGTCTTGTTGCTCCGCAACCTACAGGCTTACCATTCCAAAGCGCAATAACAAAGGTAATGGATTTCACAGCAGGATCGCTGAAATCAATACCAAAGATAGGTTCTCCCGGATACCTAAGTCTTAGCTCACAATCGAGTTCTTCTATTAGTGTATGAAGGCGCGAATCGGTGCTGCTAACCTGTTCGATGGAAAGCGGACTTAAGGGAGTCTGACCTGGGGCAGGCTGCTCCACGGGATTGATTACCTTCCCTACAATCACCAGATCTCTGGCAACGCCGTCCAACATGGCAACTTCAGGCAAATACCCCCACTGAACAAAACCAAATTTCTTCAAAAGGGACAAGCTGGGTTCATTATGGGCAAAGACAAAACCGACCAGACGTGTGAGGGACAGCCGAGGGCATTCCTCAATCGCTTTCTGAATCAGAATTTTGCCGAATCCTTGGCCCCGGTAGGCCTCATCGATGTAGATGCTGATCTCTGCTGTACCGTTATAGGCAGGTCTACCATAGAACGATTGAAAGCTCAGCCACGCGGCGATCTCATCACCGACCCGCAGTACCCACAGAGGTCTGCGATCTGGAGTGTGTTCATGGAACCAGAGAAATCGGCTCTCTACAGAGATAGGATCTAGATCTGCTGTAACCTGTCTACCTGCAATAGTACTATTATAAATATGTACAATTCGTTCAAGATCGTCTAGCTTAGCATCGGTTATCGTGTATGGTGTCATAGTCTCTGCGCGCCTTTCGGTGATGTATTTATTGTGTAAGTCACTAACTACATTATACATTGGAGCCGGGAATGTTAAAGAGCTACCAAGCAAGCCTGGATAAGCTCGTCCAAGGTTTCATAATAGTACGTTGGCTGGGCCCCTAGAAGCTCCTCCTTCGATCCATAACCATACCCTACTCCCACGCTATGGATTTGGTTATGATGAGCTCCGAGAATATCGTGTTTCCGATCACCAATCATTACGGTCTGCAATCGATTCAGTTGAAGTGTCTCTAACATATATCCTATCAACTCTTTCTTATCCGAGCGGGTACCGTCCAGCTCACTCCCGAATACTCCCGTGAAATAGTGATCCAATTTGAAATGTCTGAGAATCTCCGACGCAAAAACGAGCGGTTTCGAGGTTGCCACATATATCTTCTTCTCTTTGGACTTCAGCAAGCTGAGCAAGTCTGTGATTCCGTTATAGACCTCATTCTCATACAGTCCTTTCTCTTTGAAATATTCCCGGTAATATTCAATAGCCTGCCATGTTGTTGTCTGATCAAATTCGTAGTGCTTACTGAAGGTCTCCTGCAGTGGAGGTCCAATGAAGGATTGAAGCTTGGTTAAATCTTGCTCGTTAATATCCAATTTGGAAAGCGCATATTGTACCGATTTTGTAATACCCGGGGCCGGGTCTGTCAGTGTTCCGTCCAAATCAAATAAAAAGTGGTTATATCGAAGTATTGTAAACACCTCTTTCTAAAGATCGTCTATCTCGTCCGTATTTTACAGCAAAAATAATAGATATAAAATGTAATTATAAATTGTTTCCCCAGGGAAAAATTTTGTTGTACATGCATTTTTATTGCTGTATGCTAATATTGTGGGCTATGGGAAATACATACATTTCGGACGTATTTTTTTACCTAAAAAGTTTCCTATAGGAAACAAATGTGCTGTTATGCAATAAGCTTGGCCTATCTGCTGGAATTCCAATTACATTTAAAGGAGTGAAGCATGTAATGAAAGAACGAGTCAAATGGAGACGTGGAAACAACCCCTTATCCACTTCAAGGATGGTGAAAATCGGGATATGGATCAGTCTAATCGTTCTCCTCACAGCCTGCGGGAACAGCAAGTCTCTGTCCTTCCAAGATGGCGGCAAAGTAAAAATCACGACGACCACCGGGATGATCACTGATATTACCAGACAGGTCGGTGGCACCCATGTTGAAGTTAACGGACTCATGTCTGCCGGCGTGGACCCTCATCTCTATAAGGCATCTCAAGGAGATATTCGTAAGCTCGATGAGGCCGATATTATTTTTTACAACGGATTACATTTAGAGGGCAAGATGGTTGAAATCTTCGAGAACATGGCTAAGAAAAAGACCACAGTATCAGTCTCTGATTCCATCGAGCGTTCATTGCTGAGATCAGGTGCACTTATGAAAACCGAGTATGACCCCCACATCTGGTTCGATGTACGGCTCTGGATGAAGGCAACTGAGACCGTGAGGGATACGCTGACCAAGAAGGACCCGGCTCATGCTGAAGACTATAGAAACAATGCTAGAGCTTATCTCAAGCAGCTCGAACAGCTGCATCAAGAGGTATCCGAGCAGATCCTCACCATCCCGGAGGCTAGCCGAGTGCTGGTCACCGCGCACGATGCATTCGGTTATTTCGGAGATGCTTACCATCTCAAGGTCATGGGACTGCAAGGCATAAGCACGGCTTCCGAAGCCGGAACCAAAGATGTAACAGATCTTAGAGACTATCTGGTTAATAACAAAATCAAGGCCGTCTTCATCGAATCCAGCGTACCCAGAAAAGCCATTGATGCTGTAATTCAAGGGGCCAGGGAGAAAGGCCATGAGATCAAGATTGGCGGAGAACTCTTCTCTGACGCGATGGGTAAGGAAGGTACGCCGGAAGGAACCTATATTGGAATGGTGAGGCATAATGTGAAGACTATTGCCGAGGCGTTGAAGTAAGATAGCATCTATTTGAAGGGAGACTGGTCAAATGAAAGATTGCCCGTTAATCATTCAGAACTTATCTGTCGCTTATCAGAAAAAGCCTGTCCTGAGAGATATCAGCTTCGAGGTCCCTGAGGGCCAATTAATCGGGATTATTGGCCCTAACGGCGCCGGTAAATCCACCCTAATCAAGGCGGCCCTCGGTCTTCTCCCCCGGCTTTCGGGTGAGGTCTTAATCTATGGAGAGCCTTACGCCCAGCAGAGAAAACGGATTGGATATGTGCCGCAGCGGGAATCCATTGACTGGGACTTCCCCACCAGTGCCCTTGATGTCGTGATGATGGGGAGATATGGACATTTGGGATGGTTCAAGCGGCCAGGCCGGGAAGAACGGAGATTAGCCATGGAGTGCTTGGCCAAAGTTGGAATGACGGACTACGCTGACCGGCAGATCAGCCAGCTGTCTGGGGGACAGCAGCAGCGAATCTTCCTGGCAAGAGCGTTAGCCCAGGATGCAAGTCTGTATTTCATGGATGAGCCGTTCGTTGGTGTGGATGCCGCAACCGAGAAAGCCATCATTACGCTGCTGAATGAGCTCAAGCAGCAGGGCAAGACCGTACTTGTGGTACATCATGATCTGAACACCGTGAAGGAATATTTCGACTGGGTAGTGCTGCTGAATGTGAGTCTGGTGGCGGCTGGACCTGTAGAACAGACGTTCACCACAGACCTACTGCAGCGTACGTACGGTGGACGTCTAACCATTCTTGATCAACCTAACCCATCTTCCCTAATTACAAGTTAGAGGAAAGGAGAAAATAACTTATGCCTGAATGGATTCGCTTGTTTCTAGATCCAAACGCCAGGTGGATATTACTGGGGTGTATGCTCCTCGGACTAAGCAGTGGCGTCATCGGCAGCTTCTCCTATTTGCGCAAGCAGTCACTCATGGGAGATGCATTATCCCACGCCGCCCTGCCCGGGGTGTGTATCGCTTTCATGCTGAGCGGCTCCAAATCCATCTTATTATTTCTGATTGGTGCAGCTGCCGCTGGCTTCCTGGCAACGTTCGGGATCGGCTATATCACACGCCATACCCGGATCAAGCAGGATGCAGCTTTAGCCATTGTCCTATCCGTCTTCTTCGGATTCGGAACTGTACTATTGACCCACATTCAACACAGCGGGAACAGCAATCAGAGCGGGCTGGATAAATTTCTGTTCGGTCAGGCGGCTTCCATGGTCCAATCTGACGTTATCATTATGGCCCTAATTTCTGTGGTGTTGATAGGGATATGCTGCCTGCTGTACAAAGAATTCAAGCTGCTCAGCTTCGACCCGGGCTTTGCCCGCGGTCTCGGTTACCCTGTGGCACTGCTGGATCAACTGATCATGTTTCTAATGGTCGTGGCCGTTGTGGTAGGAATTCAAGCTGTAGGAATTGTGCTTATGGCTGCTCTCTTGATCACTCCGGCGGTCTCGGCCAGATACTGGACTGAGAAGCTGGGGGTAATGGTTATTCTATCTGGACTGTTCGGTGCCCTGAGCGGGCTGGCAGGAACCTTCGTCAGTGCGAGTGGCAGCAACCTACCAACGGGTCCTTTAACCGTGCTCGCCGCTACCACTTTGTTCCTGATCTCCATGGCGCTTGCTCCCAAGCGAGGCCTGCTCTCCAAATTAATAATGAGAAAGGCGGCCATAAATATGTACCATCAGGATCAACTTAGAGTGGCATCCACTCTTAAACACACTGAGGGGAGGATGCCAAGTGAGTGATTTCTGGATTATTCTGACCGGTGCACTGGTTGCCAGTACATGCGGAATCGTGGGCTGCTTCCTGGTCCTTCGCAAAATGGCCATGATCGGGGATGCCATAAGTCATTCGGTTCTCCCCGGGATCGTGATTGCTTTCCTGATCAGCGGCTCCAGAGGTTCTCTCATCATGCTGCTTGGTGCAGCGGCCTTAGGCCTGGTCACAGTACTGCTGATTCAATTGTTCCATCAGAGCGGCTTGCAATCGGATGCTGCCATCGGAGTCGTATTTACTGCACTTTTTGCAGTAGGCATCATCCTCGTGAGCTTATATACGCGGGACATTGATCTTGATCTGGACTGTGTACTCTATGGAGAGATCGCTTATGTACCTTGGAATACGCTGCAATTGGGCGGGATTGATATAGGCCCTAAAGCTGTATGGGGAGTGGGAATTGCACTGGTGCTCAGTGTAGTGGTTATTACAGTCTTCTACAAGCAGTTCAAAGTATGTTCATTCGATCCGGCGTTCGCTGCCGCGATCGGAATACCGATCGCCCTCTTCCATTACATTCTTATGGGTCTTGTATCGGTCAGCACCGTCGCTTCCTTCGAGAGTGTTGGAGCTATCCTAGTGGTCGGCATGCTGGTGGTTCCGCCTGCTACCGCCTACCTCTTAACCGACAAGCTGAATCGTATGATCATCTACAGTGTGGGGATTGGCATCGTAAGCTCTAGTGCCGGTTATTATCTGGCTCAGTGGCTGGATGCTTCTATTGCCGGATGTATGATTAGTACGGCAGGAGTCTTCTTTGTGATCGCCCTGCTCTTCTCACCACGTCATGGTGTCATCTTCCGCAAATGGAAACAGCGCCGCATGCTGCTAGAAGCTTCTGTGTAATCCGGTTAGGTTGAACGGCGGGATCGCATCGCGGGAACAAGTGTGGGCTTCCCTTCACCTGGCTCTGTGAATCTGCCGTATTCGTCCGTATCCACACCATATAAGGCAATTCGGCCCTCTTCGTTATAATGGATGCCCCAACCAAATCTCTTGGGAAGCTGAGAAGCTCTCAGGCATGGGTGCGGCTTCCGGAACAACTCTTCCCAGATCTCATCAGCATGGGCCAGGACATAAGCTTCTTCTAGTTCTTTATGCCGAATATGGATCTCATAAATCAATTCTGCCTCGGTATAACGGTATGGATTCTTGGACAGCAGATCAAATTCAATTTCATAAGCAGTCTTCTTGGCCCTTGAGGATACAGGGACCGTGCTGGTTGTAACCGGACAGTCAGTTGAAATTACAATGAATGTATTTCTGTAACTCATCCCCATCTTTCCTTTCCGATAAATTGTTATTACCCATTATATACCACCGCTGAGTATTTCAATTCAAATGAATAAGAGGGTCAGCCAAGGCTGACCCTCTTATCGCGCTTACTTTCATTTAATTCATGGACATTTGCCGAACCGGATTTATTCTCCAGATTTCGTCCGCATACTGTTCAATTGTGCAATCACTCGCAAATTTGCCTGAATGCGCAATATTAATAATAGATTTCTTCAGCCACTCTTTCTGATTCCGGTAAGAAGAATCAATCTTAAGCTGGGTATCCACATAAGGTGCGAAATCTTTAAGCACAAAGTATTCATCGTTATGACTCAGAATCGAATCATAGATCGTTTCAAATTCTTTTGCCGAGGAGCAGAACGGACCTTCTTGGGTAAGCTGATCCAGAACCTGATGGATACGTGGATCACTGGCATAGATCCCTCTCGCATCATACCCGCCGTATTGATAGTAATCGAACACTTGATCCGACCGAAGACCAAAGATGAACATGTTCTCATCGCCCAGCATCTCATGCATTTCCACGTTGGCTCCATCCAGTGTCCCGATCGTCAATGCCCCGTTCATCATAAACTTCATGTTTCCGGTACCCGAAGCTTCTTTGCTTGCGGTCGAGATCTGTTCACTGATATTTGCTGCTGGAATAATCTTCTCCGCCAGTGACACCGAGTAATTCTCCAGGAATACAACCTTGAGCTTCTCGCTCACTACCGGATCACGGTTAACGGCATCAGCAACGACATTGATCAGCTTAATAATCCGTTTGGCCAAATAGTAGCTTGGAGCGGCCTTTGCACCAAAAATAAATGTACGAGGAACCCTATCAATTGATGGATTGGCTTTAATCTGATTGTATAAGTGCATGATATGAAGCACATTAAGAAGCTGTCGCTTGTACCCGTGCAGACGTTTGACCTGAACGTCAAAGATCGAGTTCGGATCGACGCTGACTCCATTCTTCTCCTGGATATACGCAGCCAGCTGCAGCTTGTTCTGCTGCTTAATGTGATAAATATGGTGCTGGAACCCTTCGTCCTCACTAAACTTAAGGAGATCGATCAGCTTGCGAGGCTCCGTAATCCATCCGCTGCCAATCGATTCGGTGATCAATCCAGCAAGTCCCGGATTGGCATGCATCAACCAGCGGCGATGCGTAATTCCGTTCGTCTTGTTGTTGAAGCGCTCCGGATACAATTCATAGAATGATCGCATTTCCCTCTTCTTAAGGATATCCGTATGCAGCGCAGCAACCCCGTTCACGCTGTGGCTTCCCGCGATTGCAAGATGAGCCATTCTGACCTGATCCGAGCCAATGATTGCTAGACGATCGATTCTCTCCTGATCATCCGGATTCTGCTCATGCAGCATGCTGCAGAAGCGTCGATTGATTTCTTCGATAATCATATAGACCCGCGGAAGCAAATCTTTGACCATCCCGGTCGGCCATTTCTCAAGCGCTTCACTAAGGATCGTATGGTTCGTATAAGAGACGGTTCGCACGGTAATGTCCCAAGCCTGTTCCCAGCTGTACCCTTTGACATCCACGAGAATACGCATCAGTTCCGGGATAATCAGAGTCGGGTGCGTATCATTAATATGCAGGGATACTTTCTCAGGCAGATGATCATAAGAAAGCCCCAGCTTCTCAAAGGTTCTCAGTATGCTCTGCAGACCTGCCGAGCAGAGGAAATACTGCTGTTTCAATCTGAGCAGCTTCCCTTCATACTGCGAATCATCCGGATATAGGAACTCCGAGATCGACTCCACCGAGCGATTATAGTTCAGGAAATTATAATAGTCATAATGCTTGGAAGCCATTCCTTTACTGCTGCCCAGCATGGCTGATTCCGCACTCCAGAGCCGGAGTGTATTCACATGATGGTGACCGTAACCAATCACAGGTACATCGTAGGGAACAGCCAAGACTGATTCGTAGTCCTTCGTCTCAAATATCCATCTTCCATTCTCTTCGCGTGCCTCGACTTTCCCCCAGAAACGAACCTCCACTTTCTTGTCTGCACGTCTAACTTCCCACTCGTTCCCCTTCTGCAGCCAATAATCCGGCAGTTCTACCTGATCGCCATCAATGATCTTTTGTTCAAAAAGACCATATTTATAGCGGATTCCGCAGCCATGACCGGCATACTGAAGTGAAGCGAGTGAATCCATGAAGCAGGCTGCCAGGCGGCCGAGGCCTCCGTTACCAAGACCGGCATCAGATTCCTGTTCTTCGATTTCTTCAAGGTTCCATCCCAGCTCCTGAAGACCAACGCGTACGATATCCAGAATACCGAGATTCAGCAGGTTGTTCCCGAGCAGACGGCCAATCAGGAATTCCATGGAAAAATAATAGACCTGCTTCTCCCCACGCTGCTTATATTCCCGATTCGTTGCTGCCCAATCCCGGCCTGCATATTCCCGGATCAGTCCACTGAGTACCTTATATACATCCGCGCTCGTAGCCTCCTCGAGCGGCGTCCCAAGTTCCCCTACCAGACTATCACTGAAGACTTTCTTGAAGCTTTCCTTATCGGTAAACAAAATAAATCCTCCTGTCGGGCACTCTAATCGTAGTTTAAAGTGTACTGCTCTTCGCTATGACAAATGGCCTCTTCACATCCCCAACAAGCATACGGTCAGGGGGAAGATTCACATCTTTATCCAGTATCACATTCTCAATAACGGCGTTCTCACCGATCACACATTTTTGCATAATGATAGAGTTGGTAATTTTGGCACCCTTCTGTACCCTAACTCCGCGGAACAGAATGCTATTCTCCACGCTCCCTCCAATTATGCAGCCATTTGCAACCAGTGAATTACTTACACTCGCACTATCGAGATATTTTGTAGGTGCCTCATATTTTATTTTCGTATTTACAGGCCGTTCTTTGAATAGACTGGTGTAATTTTTTGGACAAAGCAGCTCAAGACTATTCTTGTAGTAGCTCTCCACCGAGTTAATAACGGCATGATACCCTTTATATTCATAGGCGGCAATGTTCAGGTTATGATGATTCTTTTGGATTGCATCCCGGAAAAAATAGCTGTCGCCATGCGCGATGCAATGCCTTACCTGCTCAAGAAAGAATTTTTTCTCCATAATGAACATCTCCATATAGACGTTCGGATGATCTTTCTCATGGTGGATATTGCTTACAAAGCCATCCCCACCAACTTCAAGCCGCAGGCATGGATCGTGCTCAGGTTCAAGCTGATCTACCTTGGTATAGATCAGGGTGACATCGGCCCCCTTCTCCTTGTGATAATTGAAGGCATCACCGAAATCCACCTTGCAAAGATGCTGGCTGCCGGAATGCAGGATGTATTTGGCTTTGCCCCGTTTGAAGAAATCCAGATTATTGCGCAAATGCTGTAAATCTCCATGCGAAGTATCGGAGGTATCATTCCAGTCAGGCGGCAGAATGAAGAGTCCTCCCCGCTTCCGATCCAGATCCCAAGGTCTTCCCTCTCCCAAATGGTCCATTAGGGAGCGGTATTTACGCCGGACGAAGACAGCAATATCTTTCATTTCGGCATTAGCCATATTGGATAATACAAAATCAATCAACCGGTATCTCCCAGCAAAAGGAACAGCAGCCCCGCAGCGGAAGTAGGTTAATTCATTCAGCAGGTCTAACTCATGATCGAGATTAATAACACCCATTAGTTCAGACATGGGAACACCGCCTTTATCTCAGTTATTGGTCGATACCGAAGCTTCCTGTTCTTTCAGTAAAGAGAGCTCCTCATCTGTAATTAAGAGTATTTCATCCTCATCGGGTCGATGTAGGCCAAGCACGGTGTTGTCCTCGATAACAAGATTCTCACTAACGATCGCTTTATGGATTCGGACATTTTTGCCTATTTTCACCTTGGGCATAATTACTGAATCCGTAATCACACTACCTTCGCCAACCTCAATTCCATAGAAAAGTACAGAATGTTCAATGGAACCATGAACAATACATCCTTCGTTAATGACACTGTTGGTTACGCTGGCCTCGGGAGCAATATATTGAGCAGGCTGGTTCGGACTGCGGGTGTAAATTCGCCAAGTCGGGTCGTTCAAATCAAGAGGGGGATTGTCTGATAAAAGATCCATATTGCTCTGCCACAAGCTTTGTACGGTACCCACATCTCTCCAATACCCCTCGAAAGGATACGCATACAACACTTTCTGATTGCTCAGCATCAAGGGAATAATGTCTTTCCCGAAATCAAACGAAGAATCGGGATTTCGTTCATCCTCATACAAATGCTGCTTGAGTACATCCCATTTGAATAAGTATATTCCCATCGAGGCAAGCGTGCTCTTCGGATGCTCCGGCTTCTCCTCAAATTCATAAATGCTGAGATCCTCATTCGTGTTCAGAATGCCAAAGCGGCTTGCTTCTTCGAGCGTGACGTTAATGACAGAGATCGTACAATCAGCGTTCTTCTCTTTGTGATAGTCAAGCATGGCGTCATAGTCCATTTTATAAATGTGGTCTCCGGAAAGGATCAGAATATGTTCTGGGTTATACTGTTCAATGAACTTCAGATTTCTGAAAATTGCATCAGCCGTTCCCCGATACCAGCTGCTGCCATCCTCACGTTCGTGCGGAGGAAGAACGAAGACCCCTCCATCTTTTCGCTCCATATCCCAGTCACTGCCTACGCCAATATACGAATGCAGCACCAAAGGTTCATATTGAGTCAGGACTCCTACGGTATCGATACCCGAATTCGAGCAGTTGCTAAGAGGAAAATCAATGATCCGGTATGTACCCCCGAAATATACAGCAGGTTTTGCCAGGTTCTTGGTGAGACCTTTTAGTCTTTTTCCTTGCCCGCCGGCAAGCAGCA
>RCUH01001184.1_pt1 | contig 20503 bp, 17 predicted proteins | sample 2166191 | NCBI WGS metagenome assembly RCUH01 (sample SAMN09932848, study PRJNA488358) | compost metagenome | feature: garden; material: soil; isolation source: compost soil in an enriched community after 214 h of incubation | place: Germany: Experimental Botanical Garden Goettingen | collected...
TCCACTCCGATATGACAAGGGAGGAATACTTAATGAAACAACACCATGAAGCTGCCATTGAGTATTTGGAGACTGCTGCTGTCTCCGAAAGAAATTTACAGTTCAGAGAAGCAATAAACGACCTGAATTATCGTTTTATAAAAGCCAAGGATGCTCATGTTCTAAAAGATATCTATTTTAAGCTAAAAGACATGGCACTACGAAACCAAATACTCGGCTGTTTAATGCATTTATCGCACCCAGAGCTGGGACTTAAGCAGTTTTTTGAGGATGCATATAAAAAAGAACGATACTTGGATATGAAGCTGAAAGCTATTCGTGGTTTAGCGAATTATGCAACAGAATCTGAAATTGAGCCAATTATGGCACACTTTTTGAAGCTGTTAATGAAAAGACCAGAACATACCCCTTACAACTATCAAGAATATGAATTTATACGTTCTGCCTGTGGACTTCCGTATTTAATCAGGAAATACGGGTATTCGTGCTTTGAGCAGGCGCTTATGCAGGAGGAGCAGCAGTATAATGAAATGCCGGAAGTATTTAAAGGACATCATACCTATGATGAAGACGGTAACTTCATAGAGCTAAGAAGTGCAGATGAAGTACAAGAAATGCTGAATCACTTTTTTGCGGCCAGAAGTGGCAACAAAGAGTCCAGGTAGTACGTTCTGATGGATTAGTTCTTTACATATGAAATGGTGTGCATGTAAAAAGGGTCGTCCGCTTCGTCAGGTTGATAGAAACTGAGAATGAGGCGGAAATATACGTGGCCTCGAGGTTGAGGTCGCCATTCGTAAGGGCGGCTCCTAGCAAGTTATAGGCGTCGCCCGCGAATTCATTATATTAATCTGAAAAGGACGTTAAGATATCATCTCTAAAAAACAGATAATCATCAGAACTGTATGAATGTTCATATACCCACATATCAGTTGTTCCCCAGGAGTATGTGTAACTGCTATGGCGACTGTATAATCCCCAAGCGAGATAAACCATGTCTGTAGTCATACCAATACTTATTGTTTTTTTCCTAATCAGATCCCAGACTTTTTGTGAAAAATGGTAGGTCTTATATGGGCTGCTCATGATAAAGGCAGAGCTGAATTTATATTCAGGAATATTGGCTCTTAAAGTTCTTCCCTTATAAAAGAAATAGACGTCTATATAGGAGGTTAATGAAGAATCCCTCTTTACGTCTTTTATCTTAACTTCGGCTAGATTTTCAATGTCATCTAAAACCAAGTTACCGGATAAATCATAGAATAGACCGGGGTAAAATAACCAAGATTGCTTTCCAATATACTTGGCATACGTCTCGTAAAGATCATTAATTGAAACCGTAACATTTACATCTTGGACGGTAATATTCAAAGATTTTAGGTAGTGTTCTCCGAAATCAAGGTCTCCATATTCTATAGAGACTGCACCCTTAAATACCTCTTTTATCATTTGTAAAGGAATCATTAACTTTCCATTCACTACTTGAATAGAGACATTATATGTCGTACCTGAACCGTTAACCTTTGCATATTTCGAATTTACCTTTGTTTGAACAGTTGCTCCATTGTAAGTAATAACAACGTCATTAGTTTTGTTAATTGTAACCTGTCCGCCTACCGCTTTTAGAAACTCAGCAGCTGGAATCAGAGTATTGCTTTTTACTACAACCCCCCTTTCTTTAAGCGTTACTTCTTTGCTAGCAGCATTCACGGAGCTAATGGAAATCATCGAGATTATTAGCAACGAAATAATGGATATGACTACTTTCTTCAATGTACAATTCCTCCTATGTACTTAGTTCTTTTAACCTATTTAATTTATCATTCATTCAATTATTAGACAAAGAGGGATTATACACAATGATAGGTAAAGGTGACATAGCCCTTTTAGAAATAGTGCTAGTTAATTAGGGACTTAGCTGTCAATAGCGGTCAATTATATCACTGGAATTGTGGCAAGGATGATAGAGGCACACCGAACAAGGATTATCCAGCGAAAAAGGGAATCACTGTACTTGTTTGGCTAATTAGTAACACAACACGGATAGGGTAGAGCCCTTGCAAATATTAGTCAAAGCTAAAGAAGCTGTCTACAGTCATTATAAGATGACAGAGACAGCTTCTTCAGTTTGTTCAGATCCACCAGGCGAGATCACTCCGCTCATTGGAATGATCACTTTACTTGCCTGGAACTTTCCATCATCATCAAACCTCGTTCCAGATCCGCGCTACATTCTCAAAAGCAATCCGGGTCCCTTTACGGCAATCTTCCATCCCTTCGTATTCAATCGAGATGTAGCCGTCGTAACCAGAGCTTTTAACAATCCGCAATATCTCATACAGATCAAGGTCCCCCTGACCAGCAATTGCACCGCGCAGGTAAGCTCCTCCGGCACTTCTGAACCAGCCTTCACCCGGGTTCCGGGAACCGGGACGAATATAGAAGTCCTTCACGTGAACCATGGAGGCGTAAGGGATGTTGCTGCGAACTGCCATAACCGGATTCTCATCCACACAGACGAAGTTGCCTACATCCAGCGTAGTCTTGAAGTTAGGACGATCTACAGCGTGAATGAGCGCCTGTACACGGTCACTGGCCTGAACGTAATATCCGTGGTTCTCGGCACTGGTGGTAATCCCATACTGCTTCGCGTAGTCCGCAATTCGCTGGCAGGCACGGGAGATCCGCTCCAGGTCTTCGTTAAACCTCAAGATGGACGTGTCCGTCCTTGAGGCCACATCGTGGCGCATTAATTTGGCTCCCAGACGGTGAACACGGTCCACTTCGGAGATAACCCGCTGAATCTCAGCCTCATACTCTTCCTCGGTAGCCGTGATGAAATTGGCTCCGATTGCGTAGTTGGAAATATCCAGATTTAAGGCTGCGGCCTTCTCGCGGATCTGATCTTCCAGTTCAGGGTTCTCGCTGAGGTCATACCCAATTGGGACGATCTCGATATGCTCCCCGCCGATGCTGCGGCTCCATTCCATAACTTCGAGGATGTCCATCTCCCCCGCAGCTAGCGCCTGATATAAGCTGTAAGAACTAATTCCCAGTTTCATAGCTATTGCTCCTTGAATGATTTGATAAAAGCTACCGCCTGGCGGATATCTTCCTCAGGATTCGCTCCAACTTCCCGTTCAATCGTCAGATATCCGGTATAGCCGATTCTCTCGAGAGCCGCGAAATAAGCGGGGAAATCCACTTGGCCCTGGCCAAGCGGGACCTCTTCGAAGGCCGCGCCGGAGGACGCCATTTCGGCGATTTTCTCATGATCCATCGCTTCGTAGCCAAGATAGCCGTACACATCTCTTGGGTCCACTGGGCGCAGACGCTTCCCGTCCTTCACATGGGTGTGCACGAGGTAATCCCCAAGCAGCTTCACCCCGGCTACCGGATCGTCTCCGGTAACCATGACCATGTTCGCCGGGTCGAAGTTAACGGACACGCCGTTGGTGCTGAGCGTATCCAGAAAGCTCTTCAGATGGGCGGCCGGCTCAGGCCCGGTCTCGATCGCAAAATAAGCGTTCATGCTCTTGGCATACAGCCCCAGCTCCTCACAAGCCCGCTGCATCGAGTCATAGATACGGCTGCCCGTATCGTCCGGGACGATGCCGATATGTGTCGTAACCACGTTAGTTCCGAGTTCGGCAGCGAGGTCTAGAATCCGCTTGGACTTCTCGATCTTCGCCGGATTCGCCTCGGCATCCTGGAAGCCGTGACCGGCCAGGTCCCCGCACAGGGCGGAGACCTCAAGTCCAAGGCCCTCAATATAGCTGCGCAGCTCTCTGCGCTGCGCCCCGCTTAAGTGGGCAGGGTCCATCTCGCCGGATACGGCATAGATTTGGACGCCATCGGCGCCCGCTTCCTTGGCTTTTACCAAGCCTTCTCTAACCCCTACGCCAAAGCTGTCGACAATCACGCCGATTTTATTGGTAAGCTTCATCTCTACTCGGCCCCCTCGTTATTCGAAATGAATCTCCCGGCCTTCTTCCGCCGATTGATAGATTGCGTTCAGGATTTTGATCATCTGGACTCCGTCTTCTACAGGGCTGTTCGTCTGGATGAGGCCAAGGCAGGCATCGACAAAGTGATTGATCTCATTATTGAAGGCTTCCTGGAAGTTAAAACCGGGCTCGCTGATCTGCGGCTCAATATTGATGATGGTGTTATGCTTCTCCGTCACAATGGACAGCTCGGGTTCAATTTCCGCTCCGCCCTTATCCCCGTAGATATTCACTTGGGCTGAATTCTGCTTGGCGTGCAGCGAGAAGCTGACATCCACCAGCAGGGAGGCGCCGTTCTCGAACCTCACAAGAGCGTTGGCCATATCCTCAACCGTGTTCAAAGAAGCATCGTAGTCCGCTGCTTGATAGAAGCTGTAATTCTCAATGTGGGAGCGGTTGCCCAGCTTGCTGTACGTATTTCCGCTGACGGACTTCACCTTAGGTCTACCCATGAGGTACCAGCACAGATCAATGACATGGACTCCGATATCGATCAGCGGTCCGCCTCCGGAACGATCCTTGTCCGCGAACCATCCGCCAGGATTACCGAGCCGCCGAATGATGCTTGCCTTGGCAAAATAAATCTCACCAAGATCCCCGGCATCTATAAATTTCTTCATCACCCCAATGTTGGAGGCGTGGCGGCGGACATAGCCGACCTGGAGCAGTCTTCCGGTACGCTGAACTGCTTCTTCGATCTTGAGCGCTTCGTCCACGGTCTTGCACAGCGGCTTCTCACAGAGCACGTCCTTGCCGGCTTCAAGAGCCGCAATGCTGATCTCTGCATGTGTGTTGTTCCAGGTGCAGATGCTGACGGCACCCACCTCCGTGTTCGCAAGCAGGTCGTTGTAATCGGGATATACATGAGGGATGCCATATTTCTTGGCTGTTTCCTGGGCTCTGGCTTCATTCAGATCGCTGATTGCCCACAACTTGACTTTCGGATTGGCCTGATAAGCTGACAAATGACTCTCGGAAATGGACCCGTTACCGATAAGACCGATCTTAAGTTCACTCATTATGTGCGCTTCCATCCTTTCATGATCCGTGTGGGGTTTGGTACAATGGGGTTATATTAAGATGCACGGATATGTTATATATGTTCATTAAATTCAATTTAGCATAGCTGGTATATGGGGGAGAATGTGCAGGATGACAAAATATCTGGATTATATGATCAGTTCTGATCCGATACGGATCTTCAATCCGACTGTTGAAGCAAGCAAGCGGAAGCTGAAGTCGATTGCTGTCGTCAACGCAGGACATCTGCCCGGCAGAATGCTCCAGCGGAAGGAAGCGAGGTTCAATTATTTGGCATTTGCCATGATTACGAAGGGCAGTGGGTATTATCAGGTGGATGGCGGCGAAATACAGCGGGTGGAGGCTGGAAGCTGGTTCTGTCTATACCCGGGGGCCGTGTTTAACTATGGTCCTGACAAGGGCGGGTTCTGGGATGAGTATTATTTTACGGTGGAGGGCAGCCGGGTTACGGAATGGCTTGAAAGCTGGCTCCCTGATCCATCCCTGGTGAAGAAAGCAGTCATCGATGAGAAGTTCGTTCACAAGATGGAGATGACGTTCATGCTCATTGACAGCGGAGTTCCAAGTAATCTCGACCGCGCCGCGATGATGATCGAAGCGTTCATGTATGAGCTCGTCACCCAGGCAGACCGCACTCAAGCAGGCAGTCGGGGAGGTCTGGTGCTTAAGGTGATTGAGGACCTGACGGGGACTCTGCATACTACGCAGGAGCCGGCGGAACTGGCGGCCAGGCACCACATTTCCGTCTCGACACTGCGCAGAATCATTCACGAATACACAGGGTATCCCCTTAATGAATACATACACCAGCTCAAGATCGGGGAAGCGAAGAACATTCTGCTCAATACAGAGCTCTCCGTCAAGGAAATCGGCGAAGCGCTCGGTTACAAAGATACGTTCTATTTCTCCCGAGTATTCAAAAGAATTACCGGCATCTCGCCGAGAAGCTACCGCAGCCGGGGCGGGCAGTGAATTTAAGACGAGGTGTACCTGGAAGTGGAATTCTTTATTAATAAGAATAGGATTCCTTCATATAGCAGTGGAGCTTTACTTGGTGTAGTGACTTATGGCCTTACAAGCTTAGCTACGCTTTAAGCGTGGCTTTATCGGTAGGCGTACTCTTTTCTAGCTCCCTACCCTCTTATGCTCAGGGTACAGAGGAAGGAATAGAGAACACTCTTAATAAAGGCACCATTGACTTAAATCATCTTGATAAGCTAGGGAGTAAGGTTTCTATTAAACAACTCAGTTACGATGAGGCCATGGCGAGTATTGCAGAGTATGAAGGACGGACAATTGAGGAGACTAAAATAAAATATCCTAAGAATGTTTCTAATGGCTTCACTGCAAGTAGTGATACATGGATTACAGAAATATCAATTCCACAAGAGGTGAATTGGGCTTATGTACCGACTTTAAAAATATTTGCTTATCTTTATAGTTCGGGTTCATTTAGACAATTCCAAAAACTTGTGACTGTTCAATTAGACCGTGAATCTTCAGTTACGGGTGCTTCTAAACAATTTGCAGGGGAATTAAAAGCTGAAATCACCTCTAATGATCCCACCAAAATTTGGTGGCTTGTAAATGGAGACTTTTATGATAATGGTACTACTTCTATATCTGGCGGAGTACAGGCAGATGGTAAGATCTGGAAAGGTAATCTTTCAGTACAATATGCTACTAATCATTACAAGTATTGGTATAATCAAAGCACCTATTCATTGTACTAATTTTTAAGAACGCGAGATACTTCCAAGAACATAGAGTGACAAACCCTTGAGTTGATTTATAAGGCCTTGGTTTTTTAAATCAACTCAAAAGGTTAAATTGATTACATATTAATCTTAATTGTAGACATATCAATAGTTTTAAAGTGTGATCGTGAGGTAGACATTTTTCTTAGTTTACAGTAAAGCTGAAACTTAGCTATTATTCCCTTAGATTGAATAATATAAATTTAGAATGGGGGGAGAATTATGGCTAAAAGACTCTGTCTGCTTTTCTTAATTTGCTGCTGGTTTCTAGCGGGCTGTACGAATCAAAAAGAAGTCAATTTGGAGCATACCACTCCTGATGGACCAACTACGGCAATGAGTATTGCTGTAGTTGGAAATGGCCCGCATCCAATCATTCAGAATGTTAGTTACGTGACGGTAACACTCGAAGAATTAGGTGAAGTTCATAGCCGATCATTTGATGGATTAATTATTTTTAAGGATAAGTTTGAAGAAGCGGCACAAGCAAAGAATAAGGAATTCTTTAAGAATATACAGTATCCCGTTTTCTTCATTGGGGCAGAAGAAATATTAACTGCTGTATTCTATAGCGAAGGTCTTACGCTAGAGCAAGTAAAAGGTAAGAGATCAGGCCATTATGCTTCGGGATTTGTCCGTGCAGAAGAGGGTGGGTTCCACACATGGGATATTGACCTGCCTAATAATCCGACTGATAGGGACAAGGGACTGAATACAATAATCAGAATCTGCAATATAATACAGGACTATAAGAAAACGAAATAACTCTGAGCTTGAATAATCTGGATAAGCTTGATTGGTTTCGGATTAGTGTAAGGTGTGACCTGCTTGATAATTTATTCAAATTAGGCGTTCAATCAGACTTGCTGCCACGCATAGCCTAGAATGTAAGCATTTTCTTCTGACATTCAAAGGAGCGTGGTGAACTTTCATGACGGATCGGGAAAAGCATTATTTTGCGCGCGGCAATACGGCTGCTGGATTATATACGTTGTTCGACTCGGTGCTGGCCGGGCTTGATACGGTATTCGTGCTGGGTGGACGTGCGGGGGCAGGAAGTGCAAGGGTGCTGCAGGAGCTGGCGGCTGCTTGGAGCAGCAGGGGCTGGGGCGTACATTATATCCATCAACCATTGGACAGCCGGCTGCTGGAAGGCGTGATTCTGGAAGATGCAAGAATCGGGGTCGTGGACGGAAATGCATGGGGAGCCGATCCGGTACTTGAGGGTACGGAGATTCGGTATGTTGATCTGGAAAAGGTGCTGGATAAGGAGGTCCTGGAGGCTTCCGCTGACGAGATTGAACAATTGGATCAGCAGATCAGCTCCATCTATAATGAGGCCTATGCTACTTTCCATAAGACCCTGCTGATTCACGATGAATGGGAGAAGTTCTATATCGACAATTTGGACCGGGCAGCAGCGGACCTTATAGCGGCTCAGCTCACGGAGGAATATCTTATTCCAAGTGTTCCGCGTGAAGGCGAACCGCATCAGGTGAAGGTGGTTCATAGGTTCCTGGGCGCGGCGACCTGGCAGGGAGCTATCGATTATGTTCCGAATTTGACAAAGGATATGAACACCCGTATTTATGTAAAAGGACGGCCGGGTTCCGGCAAATCCACCCTGTTCAAGAAGCTTGCCGCAGAGGCTCGAAGCTGCGGAATCAAGGTCGAAATTTATCACTGCGGATTCGATCCGAACAGCCTGGATATGCTGATCTTCCCGGATCTCAGTCTGGCTATATTCGATAGTACCGCACCGCATGAGCACTATCCTACCCGTAAGGGGGATTCTATTGTGGATGTCTACAAGCTTGCCATAGCAGACGGAACGGATGAGAAGTACGCGGATGAAATTGCCGGGATCAAGAACCGGTATACAAGTTCGATGAAAGAGGCCATTGCTCTCCTGGAGGCGGCCAAAGACACCCGTGACTTGATTACCGCGATCTACAATGACGCACTGGATATTCATGCGCTGCATGAATTATCTGAGGAGCTGCTGCGGGAAGTGGATCTGCTTCTTGATCCATCGGTATTGGGGTCGAAGTGAAACAGCCCCGTACAAAGGAACTGCTCATAGGTAGTTTTCTCTGTATAAGACAGTCCATAATCATTAATTCAGCTGTAAAAATTAGAAAACAGCAAGTCTCCAACTTAATGGAGGCTTGCTGTTTGTCGTTTCCAATCCGTTGCGGTTTATCTCAAAGAAGATTGACTCATATTGTGCTGATAGTGAGTGAAGAATTAAAGCCCGGATCATGCTGAACGCAGCGGAGCGAACGGGACGATTACGGACAAGCGCCAGCGGTCGCCTTTGTTTCCAGATATACACCGCTAGGACTAATTCAATATATCTGGAAACAACAGCGAGGGGAGTAACGTTGCGTTCGTGGAGCGTCGCACAGAACAGAACACTCGCTTAGACGGTGCTTTCGGGAAAATGGGGTTAACCAGTCTTACTTCAGGACATAAGGCAGTTCAAAGGTCCAAAGGTCCGTGCCGTTCTCCTTGGAATCTGGACGGTCTACACCAAAGTCATTGTCATTAACGATCACTAGGGTGTGACCATTCACCAAGGTTATACCTTCGATTTTCTCGTTCGGATACTTAAGCTCTACCACATCCAGAATGGTTCTTTTGCTTGGAGGGATAATGCCCGCCTTATCGAACTCCGCCGTGCTTAGCTGCTCCAGAGTCTTCCCTGTCTTGGCAGTATCGTCATACTGGCCTAGGATATTCGTCGCTTTGGACAAGTTGATCTGGTAAATTCGCTTGAGCTGGGCTTTGTCGCCCGCATTCTTGTCACGCTCGTCAATCAGCAGCGTGTTCTCGTTAATCACATTCAGGTCAGAGATGACAATATCCGACTGCTTCAAATCCTTAAACTGCTTGGCATCTTCGGCCATGTAAGCATACTCGGCAACCGGCTGCAGCGTAGCCAGGTCGATCTTGAGAATACGGAGCGCGCGTGAGTTATCAACATTCTTATCCGGGTTCCGAAGCGGGCTCTGCATCGCCATGAACAGCCATTTTCCATCTGGGGTAATGCCTACGGCTTCAGCTCCCCGGTTCTGGCGACGGGTGAGGTAAGAAGCTGGAAGCACATCCTTCAGCGGAAGTTCAGGCGTATTCAGCTCGGAGCTGATGCCTTTGGGAGCCAGACGCTGCAGCAAGGTGCCGTCCCGTTTGACCTGTACCAGATAAGGGCCGTATTCATCGGAGATCCAGAATGTATCATCCTTCGGATTATAGGCGAGGCCTTCCACATCCAGTCCATACGGATCATAAGAAATGACATTTGCTGCGGCTTTATCGTAAGGAACTTCATCTCGGGACTTGAGGTTCGGCAGCCCTGTTATGAGGTTCGATCCGGTAACCGGATCTTTGCCGTTAATCTTCAGCGGGATGGTCTCAAGAACCTTGATCTGGCCTTGAACCAGCTGGATTTTGTAAATGGTAGGCGTATAGTTTGGCAGCGGGAAGGTACGGCGTGTGGTGCCGTTCACATCAATTTCCCCATTAGGTCCGCGGTCTGCCGTAGTATAAAAGATATCGTCCGGATCACCCGGAATATGGGCAAGGGAGGAGCCGATCCCGAATTTGATCCCTGGAGCAAGATCTGGCTGGCTCAGCGTATATTTGCCAGTGAGCTTGGGCTTAATCGTCAAGGTTACGTTCGTGTGAGCGGCATTCCAGTCTTCATATGTACTAATTGTTGTGTTCTGTCCATTCAGCATATACGAAAGTTCCGCAGCTTGGGCTGTGGAGGACAGAACGGAGACGCCTCCGACCGAGAGGGCGGCTAGCGCGGCGATGAACCATTTTTTTGACGACGACATAAGTTAAGAAACCCCTTCCAGAATAAAGTAATCGACTTCAATCGACTGATTAGGTCTATTCTAGTGTTGTTTTATTAGTGGAATGTATGTAGATCGTCTGAATTATGTAAAAACGTAAAAAGAGCATTAAGAGGATTGTCTCTCCATGCTCTTGAATTTAGAAATTAAGCTGGTTCTGTACGAGTTCTGAACGCTTTCTCCAGAATAGACTTAGTGAGATACTGGCACACCAGAGCGGGAACAGCATGAACGTTTCCCGTAGTTGAACAATTAAGGGATTTTTTCACTCTCGGTTACTGAAGACATATCCTATATACATACTCCAACAAAAGTAAAGCCTAAATCAGCACACACGAGCCAGCAATTCAAGTTGACTAAAATTAAAAAGTACCATATACATTGTCACATTCTTCCGCGGTTGGTTCATAAAAACAGTGCTTCTTCCATCGTCCTGCGAGCGGCTGATTATACCAAGTTGGCGGACATGGTCCGGGATTTTCGAACGATCCTGGACGGAAATACCATAAGGAGAATTTGGCTGGCCAATTCCGCTCCCCATTCACAGACCGCCTCGCCAGCCGGCGTTCCCTATCTCTTGCTTTTTGATAGTACAAGCCATGTTGTAACGCTTCGAACGCATGCGGCTGGTTGATCATTTGGGGAATCGTCCGGAGTCCTTTAAAATCGGAGCAATTCGCTCTTATTCGGTTAATGCCTACATTTCCAACAAGGAGCATACCCTGTTCGCCTTCGGTTTCAGCTTCAGCTCGAAGCAACCTTGCCAACATATCAATATCCTGTTTCCTGGCTTTTACGACTGCCATTGGCTCACCTCTTTAGATTTCTTAATCTCATCATATTGCATGAGAAGCGGATGTGTTAATCTGACAAAATAAAGAGCAATCATAAAACTGTATTTGATTCTTTCTGGGCACCACACCACTTCAATGTTTATGTAAAAACAAAAGTACCTAGAACTGTTATGATATTAAGTGCAACACGAGCGAACATACATGCGACATAGATACCGTGCGGTTCCTTTTATAAGATTCGCTTCTGTTGCCAGAAGTAAAGTATAGTAGGAGTGGGTGAGAATATATTCCAGGAGGCTGCAGCCATGTCACAGGAGATTTGGATTAACGTGCCGGTCAAAGATGTTGAGAGGTCAACTACCTTTTTCAATGAGATTGGATTCCAGGCGGTGAGTGTTGGTAAAGAGAGAGCCAAGCTTGCCATTGGCGGGACAACGATTCTGCTGTTCCCGGATGCGGCGTTTGAGAAATTTACAGGTTCAAAAATCGCGGATACTTCCCATAGTGCAGAGGTGATATTTTCCATTGGCGCTGAAAGCCGAGAAGAAGTAGATGCTTTTATTCAAAAAGTAGAGTTAGCCGGAGGACACATCTTTGGCAAGCCGAGTGAAATTGAAGGCTGGATGTACGGCGCAGGATTTGCTGACCTGGACGGTCACCGCTGGAACCTGCTGTACATGGATGAGAGCAAAATGCCAAAACGCTAATATGGAAACGCTGGTCACCTGGTTAAGGTCACCGGCGTTTTTTTCACACCCTTTATAAGAATTAACACATATTTGAACTACCCTGCCCGTCTAGCATTATCCGTTCGTACCTTAATATAAATGAATCGTTAATACTTACGTTTGCTTAGAGGGATTAACCGAATTAATTTAAACACAAGGTATATGACGACTAAGAACGCGATAAATATTCTATCAAAATTAGGAATGTCCCTGTCATATGCGACTATTCTTTGCTCATTAAAAAAAACAAATTTCTCATAAAAAAGATGATATCGAGTATAGTGGTCTTTGCCTGAAGCATCTAGAATAGCGATCTCCTTGACTTCATTTGTAAACCAACAAGAAAGAAGGTATAGGAGTATCAGAATAAATATAGTGGTGAATTTTTTCATGCTAACCTACCTTGGGCTTGTCGTATTTGATGTGGTTCTCAGGAATTTGTGTATTGCATTTTATATGCTGGGGTTCCCTCTTTTATATGGCCATAATCCGGCGAGTTAATGCTTTTTCCCTACTAACTTCGTCTAAATAATTCTCATCTACCGAATACTCCATCATATCGGTTACATTTTTAGAAATATAAGCATCAAAGTAATTGTTTCGCCACATTTCTCGGGTCTTCTTGGATGTCTCTCTTGGCTTCACTGCGTTGAGAATGTACGACAGTAAGATAAGCAAGAAGAAAGAGTACAGCAGTAAAGAGAACGATAGTTCTAGTTCTTTTCATAATTATTCCTCCTTCGGCCTGGGATACTTGATACTGTTATATAAACAACCAAAAAATCAATAAAGTTTGTGAATTCGGTTGCCTTCTGGATTCCTGGAACGGGTTTATCATAACATGAATCCCCTGGGGTTTTTTGCTACAATAGAGTGCGAGTGATTAATATCACACCACACGCTGGGGCATAACGAGATAAAGATCATTATATATCGGAAATGGGAGGTTTTTATGTATGAACGTATCTGAAGCTATTCGGAGTAGAAGAAGTATCGGGAAGGTGAAGCAGGACGACATTCCGGTCGAGTCTATTGAACGTATTTTGGAGGCAGGGACATGGGCACCGAACCACCGCCTGACTGAGCCGTGGCGTTTCTTCGTACATAGAGGTGAGGGCCGCGGATTGCTTGGGAATGCCCTTGCAGAGATTGCGCTGGAGAAGTTCGAAGACCCGAGTTCGCCAGAAGCCCTGAAGGCAGTGGAATCAGCCAAGAACCAACCGCTTCGCGCGCCTGTCATCATTACCGTGGCTGTAACGCCAGTGGATAAGGCAGGAGTCATTGAGTTGGAGGAATATGGCGCCGTCTTCGCCGCTATTCAGAACATGCTGCTGGAGATTCACAGCCTGGGTCTGGGAGCCGTGTGGAGAACCGGGGCCCCATGCTTTAATGCGAAGATGAATGAGCATTTCGGTCTTCGTCCGCAGGATAAGGTGCTCGGGTTCATCTACCTTGGAGAGCCTGACGTATCCGGCCTGCAGGGCAAGCGGACTCCATTCCAGGAGAAGACGGTGTGGGTCGATACTCCGGAGAAGCTTGAGGTTCAGGAGTAGACAAGAGTACATTCAGAAGATCACCCGATAATGAGAAGGGGGTGTCCTATAAGCCATGGAAATGGCTGCGGGACACCCCTTCAATCATGATTATGCACTTACGCAACGCCTTGCATCTGGCTTGATCAGCATTCATTGCTGTATGCCTGATATATTCTGAATGGACCGCCGCCCTGGCGATTCATTACCATGACTTAAGTTCTGTTCTTTTCCAAGTGTCCTTGGCGACACAAATATAAATATAATTATCATCCCATACGATATCTCCAACATTGCCTGAGGCGTGTGCGGAATCTGGTGTGCTGGATTGCCGAATACGAATGCGATCACCGTTGACATCAAGCTTACTTTCCGGCTGGGTAGTTCCAATTCCAACATTGCCTTTTTGTCTGCTTATGGTCACAGCACTATCCATCGCTTTGCCCTGATCATCATAGCGAATAATATTGAAGTCCGCTCCTGCATTCCCATCCTGTTCTCCGCTGTTTGCCCGAAGTGACCAGAGCGGTGTCGTTACGTTGTTCGTTTCATTTTTGGCAAATTGGATATCTTTATCTCCTTTAGAAGCTACCCGGAGGATACCGTCCATCACGTTAAAATTGGAGGAATGGGTTCGAATATCCGCCACGTCGGTATCATAAGGAATTTCGAATCGGGTAAACAACTCATCCTTATGCTCACCTGTAGGCGACATCGTGGTTTCAATTGAAATGTGCTTGTGATCGTGCTGCTCAGGATTATTTGCTTTATCGTGGGAGATGATGGCCGTCTTGTCAACGCCCTTCTCATCGGCCCAGGCAATTGCGGGCTTGGCTTGAGCTGCGGTCCACTGCAACCGGATCAAATCCGACAAATGTCCATCAGCAGCGATCCATTGTTTATTTGTAGACAGGTGAATCCGTTCATTCTCGGGCAAAGCTAATCCGCCCCCAGGCAAGGAGGACTCTGTAAATGAGGAACTCGCTGAGGAGCTCTGAGGACCGCCAAAGAGTTGACAGCCTCCAAGAATGCTAAGACTGGCTGCAAGGAGGGTCAGGGAAATCCATTTTACCAACTTCATTTCATAATTCTCCTTTTTCAAACATTTTTAGACTTTACACTAGAAATGATTCTATTATTCTGCATAAAAGGCAATAGGGAATTGGAATCAAGTATGTATTTATCCATATTATGTAAGCGTTAGCAATGAGAACATTTTTAGGGAATAAGCCTTATAAGAAATCATCAAATTGATAGCTGGCGGGCAGCTACTCGCTCATAATCAATGGAAGCCGGGTGCATGGATTATACAAGACAAACAGCAAGTCTCGGGGGTAACCGGGAGACTTGCTGTTTGTCTTGGTTTCTATTGTTGGAACAGGGATTACAGGCTGTCTCCATTTCAGAGAAAGACCGCTTGTGGGACAGCTCCGTTAGGCTTCGTTCCGGTCCGTTACCTTGCCTTCAAGCGGCAGAAATCCTATTCCTCCACCGCAGCCACTTTAAACACCGGCAGAGATAGGGCCGTCTGACCCAGGGTAACATCCTCATTCTGGCTGGCGAGTGTACCGGATACCGTCACTTGACCTGCCGACAGCAGGCTGTCCGACTTAAGCAGAACGTAGCTGTCGCCCAGCTGGGCAAGCGGCCCGCTATCCGTGATGCTGACGATGCTGCAGGTGAACTTCACCTTCTCGCCTTGATGCTGGAGCAGTTCCTCTACAGAAATGTCCGCATATTCAGGTTCAGTCTTGATCTCCTGATATTCATAGCCGCTGCCAGTCCATACATAAGTGGCCCTTTGGCCAGCTCCTGCCCCTTCCGGGTTCTGAACGAGAAGATTCCCGTCCTTATCCACCTGATAGCCGTCCGCTTCAAACTCAAACAGCTTGTTCAGGCTTCCCGCCTCTACCGCGTAAGCCGCGTATGTCGCCTTCCGGGTAGGAGACTCACCTTGGACCAGCACAACAGGCCTGCTGCTTGAACTAAGCTTCTTCTCCATTGAGAGGTGAACGATCTTACGGCCTTGAGGGAATTCACCGGTAGATACAAGCTTGATCTGATCCGTGGCATCCATAGCCGCATAGTAGATCCGGCCTGTAACATCCGCTCCAGCCGCGTACAGCTTCGCCCCGTAACTATTGCTTCCGCCAATCACATTGGCGTAACTCTTGCTGCTGTCTGCGGCCTGAAGCAGGCGTATCGGATCGGCCTTGGTCCAAGCCAGCTTGGCAGCGGCGATCTCCTTGGACGTATCCCGGTACCCCGCAACCGCTTCATATAGGGTAATCGCCTGTTGAAATTCCCCGCGGGCAATCATCAGCTTCGCCTTCTTGATCAGTCTGCTGTACTGCGTAGAAATATAGCCTGTTAACGGCGATTTCACCTTGGCGGACTGTACGAAATTAACAAAGTCGCGGGCATGGGAGGCGAAGGCCGTATAATTGTCCGTCTTGAGGTCTGAACGCAGCATTTGATCGGCAAGGGATTCAGCCGTCTTTTTGATCCAGGGAGCCTCTATGCCTGCCTCCTTATAGATACTCTTCATGGACAGAGCCTCGTTCAGCATGCTCGTGAACATGCCTCCAGCAGACAGCTGCGTCAGCTTTCTGTTATCGTACTTCTTGAATTTTGCCGACAGGCTGGTCAGACGCTTATCCTTGCTCCCATAGTAAGCCACGGGAATTTGCAGGAGCTTTCCTCTGAAGGATTCGTCCTGAAAGCTGCGCTTCTCCAGATTATCGTCCATCTGGGTGATGAAGCGCTGTTCAAATGCTTTGAATTTATTTAGAAAATGATCCGTAACCTTGTAAGCTGACGAGATTTGCTTGTAATAACTGCTATATTGACCCCCTGTCTTCATATACTTATTACGTAAGGTAGACAGGTCTGCGTAGGACTGAACCAGCATCGTAAAGTCCTCATCCGAGTCGGGACTAGCGGACTGGGCCGCATCATCTAGTCCGGCAAGCCGGCTTTTAATTTCGGTGATCGGCGCGAGCAGGCCTAAGCGGGCGTTAATCTCATCCTCTTTGTACTCGATCCAGCGGTTGTTTCGGGCTTTCTGGTACCACGCCTCCGCTTGGATAAGATCTTTCTTCATGTAAGAACGCTCTGCTTCCATGATCCAGGCCATCTTCTGCTGGATGTAATATCCTTTTACAACAATAAGAACGAGTAGGGCAGAGCAGAGCACCATGAACAGATTATGCAGGGTTAACTTATTTCTGATCGTCATTAGATATAGCCTCATAGATGTTGTCCATTAGATTGGATAGATTTGTGAAAATCAGGGTCCCACTGATACTTAGCGTTATAAATCTCAGCCACTTCCGTGGCGAGATTGCTGAACTGCAGGTGTGGATCACTCGTAACTATCCGGAACAGGCGCAGGAATCGGTCTCTCGGCAAATAGCGGGCGTACCTGCGAATGAATTCGGGATAGAGAGTTACGTATCTCTTCATCCGTACAATGGCGCCTGCCGTCGCCGCGAGAATGTCTCGTCCGTTCACCATACTGAGGAACTCGGGTTCGTGGTCGAGGACATACAGCAGGGTCCGCTCTTTGATGAGTTCGGGCTTAATCCTCGCAATCTCGCCGATATATTCCGCCAGTCCTTCGTCGAAGTCGAAGAGCAGCAGAGACTCGAGCTGCAGATCCATATCTCTGCGGAGTACAAAAGTACGAAGCAGCGAAATCTGCTGCAGCCGATTACGATCACTGTTCACGAGGGCTCCAATTTCACGCAGCATCTCATAAGCAAGCCGCTCATCCTGCTGCCTTATGCCGATCGCGGCTTCGATGTTCAGGCGCAGGCCGTCAATCAGCCGCTGCTGCTCCTGCCCGAACCACTTATGCAGCCTCCGCGGGGCTTCGGTGAGAATCATCTGCCTCTGTACGAGCCACAGCAGGAGGGTGAGTACAATTCCAGATCCAAGACAGATCGCAATCTCCTCAAAAGTTGAGCTCAGCAGAACCCCGGCCAGCGTCAGAAAAAGTGCGATTAGCCGCTCGGTCTGCATGGAGCGTTTGGCCAGCCGAAGGGCCATTTTATCTACAGGTATAAAGGACGATTTCCCACAATTGAGACACTCCTTCTCCCACAGAACCGTAAAGTTGTGGCAGCTCCGGCACACCCTAAGCCGCTGGTAGGCATAACGTGTTCGCCTGAAGGGACTTATCTGTACAGGAATCTTCTTCATGAACGTTCCCGCCTGTCATTGATGATGGACAGCACCTGCCGGTCAATTTCCTCCTGAGGAAAGGGATGCTTACGGTGAGAATAATAAAGAATCGTGCGAATGAGTACAAAAAGAAACAATATTCCAATACATCCGTATGCAATCATAATAAGGATCCTTTCTATCCTGGGTATGAGCTGTTTCTCGTCATTATAAAAGGGTTGGAACGCTACTTCAAATAAGTAGCATCAAAAGGGTTAGCGCCCAACAACCGTGACATCCTGGTTTGAACTTTGCGGTGGTTAATTATATCATAATGTCATAGCACTGGTAGAATTAGTAAGAGATATGTCGTATTATAGTAGGCTTTCGTCATTTTAACGCTATCTTAATATCTTCTTAATAAAAACTTAAGACCTGTTCCATAGAGTAGTATTATTCCGATTTTAAGTGAAGGGGTATCCTTATGCTTCCAAGAAAAAAAATAACGCTAACGCTGCTGCTCGCGCTCTCCCTGCTGCTTCCTTTCACAGGCAATCTTCAGGTCGCTGAAGCCGCTCAGCAGTCTTCACAGATCGATGCCGTTCTGGTCGTGGACGACAGCAACTCGATGAATAAGAGTGACCGGAACAAAATCAGTAATGAAGCGATGAAGATGTTCATCGATATGCTCTCTGCCAAGGGAGATAAAGTAGGGGTTGTCGCCTATACGGACCGCATTCAGCGGGAGAAGGCACTGCTGGAAATTCAGTCCGCTACGGATAAAGAGGACTTGAAGCAATTCATTGATGGGCTTGACCGGGGTTCCTACACGGACATTGCCGTTGGGGTCAAAGAAGCCGTCAAGGTGCTTCAAAATGGCGCCGATCCGTCCCACGAACCCATGATCGTCCTGCTGGCTGACGGGAATAACGATTTCAACAAGGCTTCCGGAAGAACCCAACAGCAGTCAGATCAGGAGCTGAATCAGGCGCTTGCCGATGCGAAGCAGGGCGGAGTTCCCGTCTATACCATCGGTCTTAACGCGGACGGCAAGCTGAACAAGGCCGCTCTTGGAGAGATTGCCCAGAAGACAGGCGGGAAGTCTTTTGTTACCGATACGGCCGATGATCTGCCGCAGATTCTGAGTGAAATCTTCGCCAGCCACTTAAAGCTGAAGATCGTTCCGATCCAGTCGATCACGGCGAATGGAAGCTATCAGGACGTAACGGTGAACGTGCCGAATGCGAGTGTGCTTGAAGCCAACATTTCGATTATGTCTGCGAAGCCTGTCGAGGCGAAGCTGTATGACCCGTCAGGGAAGGAAGTGGCCATCCCTTCTAGTGATGTGCTGGTGTCGAAGTCGAGGACCTACTCCTTGATCAAGCTGTTAAAGCCGGATCAAGGGGACTGGAAGCTGAAGGTCAAAGGAGTAGCGAAGGACAAGATCGATATCAACCTGGTCTTCAACTATGATATGGAGCTGGCTATGGATCAAATCCCCGCCAAGACCTACAGCAAGGGCGATAAGATCGACATTAACTCGTACCTGATCAGCAACGGGAAGAAGATTCAGAATACAAGTCTTTATCAAGATATGAACGCAGTGCTGGTTGCGAAGGACCTGGATACTGGTAAGACTACAGAGACGAAGCTGGGGAATACCGGGGACCACTTCAAGGGTACTTTCGAAATTCCAGACAAACATGCCTATGAGATTAAAGTAAGGGCGGAGGAGAAGAGCTTCTACCGTGAGACTCCTCCTGTGAAGATCAGCGCCAAGCCGGGCGGGGCGGGGGCAGGTGCCGCGGCAAGTGCGAATGATGCAGACAAGAAACCTTTTCCTACCCTAGCCGTTATTCTGGGTGTAATCGGTCTTGCTGTGGTCCTGGCAGCTCTCTACTTCCTGCTTCGGATGTGGAAGAAAGCTAATCAGGGCTTTGTCGGTCAGATGGTCATCGAGATCCGGGACGAGAACACGGGCGAGAAGACTTATCCGCAGTACAAGAAGCTGGCAGCCTTTAAAGGCAAGTTCAATCTCCATCAGCTGCTGCAGCTGGCCCCGGAGCTCCGGGAGACGGAGAAGATTATCTTCACCCCCGGCGCGAACGACCGGATCGTGTTAAAGAACAGCAGCCCGAACACCATAGAGAAATCTGGCCGCGCGATCGACGCCACCAAGGGTCTTGAACTCAAAGGCGGCGACCGCCTTACCATCCCGCTAGTCGGCGTGGATAAGACGATCTTCCTCGAATACTTGGTGTGAAATTAGATCTGTTGAAGGGTCTGCGATTAGCAGCAGCCGCTGCGCAGCCGGATCATTCTTCCGATCGTTGTTGTCTCCCGATTTCCTGATTTTACTACCCACAGGGGGTAGAAATCGGAAGACAAAGACGAACGCTGGCGCTTCTACAGAACGATTCCGGCCTCTCCGCTGGGTTGGTGGTTAGCAGCATCTTCAAAGACCTGATTTAACAATTTTGTAGTGGGTAAGGGGTGGTGCTGTAGGGAGAGAGTCCTACAGCATGTAGTAGAAAGGCGAAGGGCGACCATATACTAAAGACTTTGTTGGTCTATGGTGGCACTTAGCTGCAGCAATTACTATCTTCCGTACCTAGAGCCA
>RCUH01001185.1_pt1 | contig 20488 bp, 15 predicted proteins | sample 2166191 | NCBI WGS metagenome assembly RCUH01 (sample SAMN09932848, study PRJNA488358) | compost metagenome | feature: garden; material: soil; isolation source: compost soil in an enriched community after 214 h of incubation | place: Germany: Experimental Botanical Garden Goettingen | collected...
ATCAAAGTCTCTGCTTTTGTGTTTTCCTGATTTTCTATAAAAGTGTATTGCAAAGCTGTATTTGAATCGGGAACAATATTTTCGTCTGTCTGAATGAAAAACTGCAATTGTTTCTGATAGATTGCCAAATCGTATTCTAACTGTGCTTTCTGCGTTTCAATTTCCTTTACTTTTGCTTTAGCGCTGATAACTTCGATATTCCCGCTTTCTCCCGTTTTAAAACGCAATTCGGCATTCTTTAAGAATTTGGTATAAATATCATTCAATTCTGAATTGAGTTTTTGTATTGAAACTCCATACAAATATTGATAATAGGCCAACGTAACCGCTTTCTCGATTTCATACGAAGACAGGGCTTTTTGTTTTTCGGCTAGTTTTGCCAATTCTTCCTGCAATTGTCGGTTGGCTTTTGTAATATTTCCTAACGGAAAAAACTGCTGTACCGAAACGTTATGATCATAATCGGCACTATTAAACTGCCCGCCTTGATACTGAACTTGAAGCGGATCTGGCTGAAAAGCTGCTTTTTTGAGAACAGTTTGTTTTTCGATCTCTTTATCGGCAATTTTTAAGTCGATGTTGTTGGATTTGGCTAGTTCTATTGCTTTTTCTAGACTGATGGTTTGCTGTGCTTGTGAAGATAAGGCAGCCAATAGAAACGCAATTAACCGCAATCCCGATAGCCATCGGGAGCAAAGCTTTTTCAATTCGATTTTATATATTGAATTTTTCATTATTTTATTTTTTTGTCTCTCGCAGATTTAGCAGATCTGGCAGATTAATTAAAAAAATTTGCTCAATCTGCGAGAGAAATTATTTTCTGCACGCAGTAATAAATTATCTAATTATCAAATTTTCTCATTTACTAATTATCTCTGCGGTTAAATCCACGTTCCAGTAGTAAATACAAAATCGGTAAAACGATTAAGGTTAATAATGTTGCCGAGATTAATCCGCCGATTACTACGGTTGCGAGGGGTTTCTGCACTTCTGCCCCGCCGCTTGTGGATAAAGCCATTGGCAGAAATCCTAATGAAGCTACAGCTGCAGTCATTAAAACAGGACGCAAACGTGTTTTAGTTCCGATAAGGATTCTCTGAAACGGATCTGTAATACCTTCTGATTTTAATTGATTGAAATACGAAATCAGTACAATTCCGTTTAAAACTGCAATTCCGAATAAGGCAATAAAACCAATTCCGGCCGAAATACTAAACGGCATTCCTCTCAGCGAAAGCGCAAAAACACCTCCGATAGCCGATAACGGAATCGCACTAAAAATCAGCAGTGCTTGTTTAACACTTTTGAAAGTAAAATACAGCAAGACTAAAATTAGTCCCAAAGCAATTGGCAAGGCTACAGAAAGTCTTTTTGAAGCTTCAATCAAATTTTCAAATTGTCCGCCATAAGTCACATAATAACCTGCAGGAAGTTTAAAACTTTTATCCAATTTTGACTGAATTTCTTCAACTACACTTTTAATATCCCTTCCGCGAACGTTTAATCCAACCGTAATTCTTCGTTTTCCGTCTTCGCGGATTACCTGCACCGGACCTTGTTCATATTCAACAGAAGCAACCTGAGAAAGCGGTACTTGCTGACCACTCGGAAGCGGAATAAACAAATTGCTTACATCTGTGATATCGCCTCGATTGTTTTCGTCCATTCTCACCACAACATCAAATCTTTTGCTCTCGTCATAAATCTTTCCAGCTACTTCTCCCGCAAATGACGAACGTATAATTTGATTGATATCTGAAATATTCAGTCCGTAAAGGGCGATTTTATCATAATCGTATTTTATGGTAATTTGCGGTAGTCCCGTTACTTTATCTGCCTTTAAATCTCCGATTCCTTCAATTCCTTTTATTTTCGAAATCAATTCTGTTGCTTTCGCATCTAGAATCTCCAAATCATCACCAAAAATTTTGATTGCAATATCAGAACGGCTTCCGGTCATCAACTCATTAAAACGCATTTGGATTGGCTGAGAGATTTCAATATTTGCACCTGGGATTATTTCCATTTCCTCTTTCATGGCATTGGCAATTTCTTCCCAATTACGATATTTGCCTTTCCATTCTTTTTTGTCTTTTAAAACAATAATTAGATCGCCACTTTCAATAGGCATTGGATCGGTCGGAATTTCACCACTTCCTATTTTAGTCACAATAGTCTTGATTTCTGGGAATTTGGCTTTTAGAATCTGTTCGTATTTGGTCGCAGTTTCTACCATTTGCGAAAGCGAACTTCCCGTCATAATGGTCGCATTGATTGCCAAATCGCCTTCTTCGATTGTCGGGATAAATTCTCCGCCCATGTTTTGGAAAACAATAAAAGCAAAAGCAAATAATCCAATAGCAATAGAAAGAACTACTTTTTTAAACTCTAAAGCTTTTTTCAATAATGGCGTATAACGGCTTTCTAACCAAGCAATCATTCGGTCGCTGAAGTTTTCTTTGTGCTCTGTTTTTTTCGAAAGAAACAAAGCACTCATCATTGGAATATATGTGAGCGAAAGAATAAATGCTCCAATAATCGCAAAACCAACTGTCATAGCCATTGGTTTAAACATTTTTCCTTCGGTTCCAATTAAAGCTAAGATTGGCAGATAAACGATCAGAATTATAATTTCGCCAAAAGCAGCACTGTTTCTAATTTTTGAAGCCGAATTATAGACTTCTTCGTCCATTTCTTCCTGCGTTAATTCTTTTTTGTTTTTGAGTTTCTGCAGATGATGCATCGTAGCTTCGACAATAATGACGGCACCATCGACAATGATTCCAAAATCTATGGCACCGAGGCTCATTAAATTTCCGCTTACGCCAAAGGCATTCATCAAAATCACAGCAAACAACATCGCCAACGGAATTACAGAAGCGACGATTAATCCCGCACGAAGATTTCCTAAAAATAAGATCAAGACGAAAATTACAATTAATGCTCCTTCTAATAAATTCTTAGCTACCGTTCTCATGGAATTGTCAACGAGTTTTCCACGGTCAATAAAAGCTTCGGCAACAACTCCTTCTGGAAGGCTTTTGTTAATCTGAGCCATTTTTTCGTGCACACGATTAACAACCTCGCTGGAGTTTTCTCCTTTCAGCATCAAAACCAATCCAGAAACAATTTCTCCTTTGCCGTCTTTGGTTGATGCTCCATAACGTAGCGCAATACCCTCACGAACCTGCGCTACATTACGAACCAAAACTGGCGAACCGTTTCGGTTTTTGACTACTACATTTTCAAGGTCTTTTACACCTTTTGCCATTCCGACCCCACGAATAAAGTATGTGTATTGATCTTTTTCAATATAAGCTCCTCCCGTGTTTTGATTGTTTTTCTCTAGCGCCTCAAAAATTTCGGTAATTGTAACGCCCAAACTATTGAGCATGTTTGGATTTACAGCAATTTCAAACTGTTTAAGTTTTCCGCCCCAAGAACTTACTTCTGCAACACCTTTAATTCCCTGCAATTGCGGAATAATGATCCAATCCTGAATGGTTCTCAGTTCTATTGCACTGTACTTGTTTTCATAACCTTTCTTGGCGTAAACATCATATTGGTAAATTTCTCCCAAACCTGTAGAAATTGGGGCTAATTCTGGAGAATTTACGTAATCTGGAATATTTTCTTCGGCTTGTTTTAAACGCTGGAATATCTGTTCACGCGCCCAGTAGATATCAACGTCGTCTTCAAAAACAACGGTTACAACCGATAATCCGAAACGGGAAATACTGCGGAGTTCTATTACATTTGGAACTGTTTTTACAGCTCTTTCTAAGGGATAAGTAATTAATTGTTCAATTTCCTGACTTGCCAATGTAGGTGCAGTGGTAATAATCTGAACCTGATTGTTGGTTACATCTGGCAAGGCATCGAGCGGTAATTTTTTAAGCGAATAGCTTCCCCAAGCAATGAGCGCAAGGGTAAATAATAATATGACGAATTTGTTCCGTATACTAAACTGAATGATTTTATCTAACATTTGAATATATAATGACGTGAGAAATTAGACAATTAAATTGTCTGTAAACGTGTGGAAAGTCCACAACTCTCTCGCCCGTTTTCGATCTTTATCGAACAGGCATAATCATTATGCTATTTGAGGGGGCTGCCAAATACTTCCGTAGAAATTGGAAATAAAAACAGAACTGTAACTTGGTAAAGCAATTGAAATTTGTTTGTAAGCTGTAGGAAATTCAAAACTTACAGCAGAATGGTAACTTAAAACCTGTGCCCCGCAACAATTACAGGCACAAAATGGCGAACATAAATCATTGCTTTTGTCGTGCGAATGATTGTCTTCTGAGGCAAACTCAGCTGTTTTATGCATAGCGCTGTTTACTTCCATATCGGCACATGGCATATTTGACAATGCCAGCAGGTAAATTGATAATATGACTGTTATCCATTTCACAATTGTAAAAATACAATTATTTTTTTAATTGGTAATTGATGGCATTAATCCATAGAATAAAAATGCTGAAAAATGTGCAAAAATTATTTCAGAGCTTTTATCATTTTCTCATGATTTTTTGTCGGAGGTAAGAAAATTTCGTTAACTTTAACACTAATTAACACATTCTTAAGCCTTAATCTTTAACTATTACAAAACCTATTTAGCATACCAATAAAAAGATTCTCACAATAGCATTAGTACATATTTATTTTTCGCAGTTCAATTAATTAACATTAAAACACTCTAATCAATGAAATGTAATACACTAATATCAGCCTTTTTATTACTATTTAGCATGCAAATTTTCGGACAGGTTTATACCGACAAAATTGTAGGAAAGAAAAATGAAGAATTAAAAGACAGTCTTAAAGTCGAAAAATACCCGTACGCTTTACCGATATGGGGAGAAAAAGTAGCTCAAAAAGGATACAAACTTCCTTATTCTGCAGGAGTATCTGTTAATTATTTTTGGCAGGAATCTGAAATTGTCATTAATGATTTAAATATTGGCTTTAATAATGGTCCCCAATATAACTTAGATGAAATTGTACGATTTGATAAATCAACCGTTGAAGCTGGTGCGCTTACTATTAGACCAGATATATGGCTACTTCCCTTTTTAAATATTTATGGAATTTTTGGAAAAGCCAAAACGGCAACTAAAATTAATGCTGGTATTTGGGTGCCAGATGCCGATAACAATTGGTCTGAAATCGCAAATTTTAGTACCAAAGCAAATTTTGACGCTACTACTTTTGGTATTGGTATGACGCCAACAATTGGTATTGGAGGAGGCTGGCTGGCTCTAGATATGAACATGGCTTGGACTGATATTAGTTCTCTGGATAAACCCGCTTTTTCTTATGTTTTTGGACCGAGATTAGGAAAAACATTTAAATTCAAAAAACCAGATACCAATATAGCGGTTTGGGTTGGAGCTTTTAGAGTTCACATTTCTGGAGATACAAATGGAGATTTGCCTTTATCTGATTTTATAGACATATCTACTGCACAGGCTAAAGTAGATAGCGGTCTTCAAAAAGTATCAGAAAACCAGACAAAAGTAGATGCCTGGTGGGAAGGTTTAACACCAGCTGAACAAAAAAATCCTGTAAATATTGCCAAACATAATACTGCCGACAGAGCTTTAGATAGAGCAGGAACTTTCTTGGCAACTCTTGACGGAGCTCTAAGTACTGTAGGAGACTCTTCTGTTCAATATTCGCTTCAAAAAAGACCTAAAGATATGTGGAACTTTATTATTGGGTCTCAATATCAATTCAGCAGACATCTTATGTTTCGTGCAGAATGCGGTTTCTTAGGCTCACGCACACAAGTTCTTGGCAGTCTTCAGTACCGTTTTGGACTGTAATTCATCCATTATATGAAAAAGATTCTATTAATCGCTTTTACTTTCTCTTGTATTAGTTCAGCCCAATCCCAAGTCTTGATTTCCTTAATATTTGGAGACAAACTCAATTCGGAGTTTTTAGAATTTGGTTTGGAAGGCGGCGCAAATTTTTCTACCATTTCAAATATGGGATCCTCTGCTTTAAACCCAGGATTTAATCTTGGTTTTTATTTTGACCTGAGATCTAGAAAAAACCCAGCGTGGATGATCAATACCGGTGTAATTGTAAAATCGCCTATGGGAGCGAAGGATATTCCGGTGTATTCTTTAGATGATGAAAATCTGGACAATACTTTTGCTGGCGGACATGTAAATCGTGAAATACGTTATTTTAATGTTCCCATTTTAATTAAATACCAATTCAAAAATAATATCTATCTCAAAACAGGACCGCAATTTGGTTTATTAGCCAAAGCATTTGATGAGTTTAAAAACGAAATCAACAAAGACGACGTCGTTTACAAAAAAAACATTAGAGATCAGATTCATGTTATAGATGCAGGACTTGCATTTGGCGCAGGTTATCATATGAATGTTGGAAATGGCTTAAATATCACCGTTCAATATTATTACGGACTTGTTACTGTAATGAAAGGTGATGGTCCAAATAATCAATACAACAGATCTTTGTATGTTACTGCAGGTATTCCGATCGGAAAAGGAAAAGCGGCTCAGAAAAGAGCAGAAAAAGAGGCTGAACTCAACAAGGTGGTTCTTCCAGAAGATGAGAAAAATTAAGAGATTGAAGATTAACGATTTTTGATTTCTTCCATCTGAAATCAAAAATCATTAATCAAAAATCAGCAATATTAATTCCTTTTATAAACTCCAAAATCTCTTCGGTATCTAAAATAAAATCTGGCACTGTATGCAAAATCGCATTGTTAGGCATAAAAGGCATATCTGCAGAAAGCGGATTCTGTACAACACTAATTCCGCCAGCTGCCTGAATTGCCCTCGAACCTGCTGTACCATCCGAATTGGAACCTGAAAGTAGAATTCCAACTAAATTTTGACCATATATTTCTGCGGCAGACTCAAAAGAAACATCTATACTTGGTCTGCTGTAGTTTATTTTTTCTGAAGTGTCTAAGGATAAGGTTTCGTTTTTTTCAAATAATAAATGATAATTGGAAGGCGCGATATAAATAAATCCTGCTTCGAGTTTTACTTTATCTTCTACTTCTTTTACTTTTATTTTTGATTTTAAAGCAATTAAATCTTCTAAGGTTTGCTCGTCTGAATTTTTTCTGTGAACCACAATGACAATCGCAAAAGAAACAGTTTTTTCTACAAATGGCAAAATCTGCAATAATACCTGTAAACTTCCTGCCGAACCTCCTATTATAACTACTTTACAATTTGTTATTCTTTTACTTTTCTCCATATTTTCTCTTTATCAAATTGTTTGTATTTGGTTTGAGATATAGAATACTTTATAGTTTCTTTTGTTCCGAGCGCTAAAAATCCCAAAACAGCCAAGCTATCATCAAATAAATTAACTACTCTTTTCTGCAGGTTATTATCAAAATAAATTAAAACATTGCGGCATAAAATGAGATCAAATTCATTGAAAGAATTGTCTGAAACCAGATTGTGCTGGGAGAAAACCATTTTTTCTGAAAGATTCTCATTAAATTTTGCAAACCCATAATTCGCAATATAATAATCTGAAAAATCTTGCTGTCCGCCCGCTTCACGATAATTATCGGCGTAATCTTTTATCATTCTTAATGGAAAAATACCGCTTTTTGCCGTCTCCAAAACCGTTGCATTTATGTCGGTTGCGTATAATATTGATTTGTGCAGCAGACCTTCTTCTTTGAGCATAATGGCCATCGAATACACTTCTTCTCCAGTAGAACAGCCCGCATGCCAGATTCTGATAAAAGGTTTGGTTCCAAGCAAAGGAAGAATTTCTTTTCGAAGTGTCATATAAAAAGACGGATCACGAAACATTTCTGTAACGTTAACCGTAATTTCATCGATCATTTTTTTGCAATATTCTGGATCGGTACGGACTTTAGACAAAAAATCATGAAAATGCTTAAATCCGCCCAAAGTAAATACCCTGCTTACACGTCTTTTAAGTGAGGCTCTTGAATAACTTCCAAAATCAAAACCATAATATTCGTAAACTTCATTAATGAGAGTTTCTAATTCAATATCTTCAATCATAATTCATTTAAATTTCTCCCAAGATTTGAAGTAATTTATCCACATCTACAGGTTTTGAGATGTACGCATCTGCTCCGGCTTGTAAACATTTTTCTTTATCTCCTGCCATAGCTTGCGCTGTTACGGCAACTACAAAAGTATTCTCTTGCGACGGAATGGCTTTAATGAGCGGAATAGCCTCATAACCGTCCATTTCGGGCATCATCATATCCATTAAAACGGCATCAATTGAATTGTCTTTTGCTAATATTTTTAAGGCTTCTTCGGCACTTAAACAAGACAGACAGTCAAAAGATTTTGCCTTTAAAGTATTTACTAAAGCAAAAATATTTCTAGAATCGTCATCTACAATCAATACTTTTTTCTTTTCCATGTACAGTATTTTTAAGATTAGATTTTATCGTATAACCAAACTCGAAGCAACGATAGCAACTGATCGACATCGACCGGTTTTGTAATATAATCTGAAGCTCCCGCCTTAATGCATTTTTCTCTATCGCCAGTCATTGCCTTGGCTGTTACAGCGATTACAGCTAAGTTAAGAAATTTAGGATTGCTCCTTATTTTTTCTGCTGTTTCGTAACCGTCCATATTGGGCATCATCATATCTAAAAGCACCAGGTCTGTATCTGGATTTTCATTTAAAATCTTAATTGCTTCTTTTCCATCAAAAGCCGTAATAACAGTCATTTTAAATGCTTCTAAAGCCTTAGAAAGCGAATAGATATTTCGCACGTCATCATCAACAATTAATACTTTTTTCTCAAATAAAATATTGTTTAACGAATTCAGTTTTTTACTGCTTTCTTTCACACTATTTCCTTCTTTCTTATTTTCTACTAAATGAAGGAAAAGCGACACCTCATCGAGCATTCTCTGGTACGAATGTGCTGTTTTTACGATAATAGAATCGGCATATTTCTTAATTTTCAGTTCTTCTTTTATCGAAAGACTTTTTCCTGTAAATACAATTACGGGCAGATTTTCTAAACCTGGACTTTTCTTCACTCCGTCTAGAATTTCGTAAGCCTGTTTGTCTGGAATTCCCATATCGAGAATTACGCAGTCAACTTCTTGTTTTCCTAAAGCCGATAAACCTGCAGAAACCTCACTCTTTATTTCAGAGTTAATATTATAAGTTTCTAAGAAATATGCCAGTGCTTTTGCATGTTTCGGGTTATCTTCAATAATTAAAACCTTTTGTGATTCTTTATTTATAATATGTTCTATACGTTTGAAAACATCTGGAATTCGGTCAAAAGCAACAGGTTTGTCTAAGAAATCTACCGCTCCTTTTAGCAGACTTTCCTGTTTCAGTTTGTGCGAAGACATAATGTGTACCGAAATATGTTTGGTATGAGAATGATTTTTTAATTCTTCCAGAACCTGCCATCCGCTTTTTATTGGAAGTTCGATATCCAATAAAATTCCGACAGGTTTATAAATTAACGCAAAATTTAAAGCATAATCGCCTCGTACTGCCACTACTCCCTTATACCCTTTTTTCTGAGTGAAAGCCAATAATGATTTGGCAAAATTGATATCGTCTTCTACAATCAAAATGACTTTATCGCCTTCTACAATTGAATCTCTGTCATCTTCAATTTCTTCTGGAACAACTTCGCTGATATATTTTGGTTTCGCCTCTTCAATTTCTGCAGTTTCTTCGATTTCTTCTGCATGCGGAATTTTATTAACTGAAATTTTATTGATCGCAAATCCCAATACTGGAAGACATAAAGTAAAGGTACTTCCTTCGTTTACTTTACTATGAAGAATAATTTCTCCTCTCAGCAATTTGGCCAATTCACGGCTGATTGATAATCCTAAACCAGTTCCGCCATACTTGCGTTTTGTTGAACCGTCGGCTTGCTGGAATGCCTCAAAAATTAAAGGTTGTTTTTCTAACGGAATTCCGATTCCGGTATCTTTTACAATAAAACAGATTATTTTATCATCGTCTGTATCGACTTTAATTTCAAGAGAAACGGTTCCTTTTTCGGTAAATTTAATGGCATTCGAAATCAGGTTCTTCAGAATTTGCTCCAAACGCATTTTGTCAGTTTTAATAACAATTGGCGCTTCTTTGGCAATAATCTCAAAATTAATTCCCTTCTCTTTTGCCACCATATAAAACAGATTATGAAGATTATCTGTAATTTCTTTGGTCGAAACATCCAAGAATTCCAATTCCATTTTACCAGCTTCGATCTTAGAAAGATCCAGAATTTCATCAATTAAGCCCAATAAACTATTTCCTGAACTCTGAATTACTTTTGCAAATTCAATTTCTTCATTGTTCATCGTTTTATTATTATTTTCAGACAATAAACGGCTCAGTAATAAAATCGAGTTCAGCGGTGTTCGCAACTCATGCGACATATTAGCCAAAAATTCCGATTTGTAACGAGTTGTTAATTCTAAAGCTTCTGATTTCTTTTGGATTTCAGTATTTTTTTCTTCTAATAAAACACTTCTTTCAGACAATTCTTCATTAGTCTGTTCCAATTCTTCCTGCTGTACGCGAAGTTCTTCTTCCGATGCTTGCAGTTTTTCGGTTTGCGCTTCCAATTCGGCATTAATGGCTTCCAACTCACTGTGTTGAATTTGAAGTTCTTCTGCCTGAGATTTGGTTTCTTCCAGAAGTTCCATTACTCTTTTACGGTTTTGAGTTGCTTTTATAGCAATTCCGATATTATTAGCTACAATGTTCAAGAACTCAAGCTGCAGCACAGAAAATCCGTATATGCTAGCCAGCTCAACCGCTCCTTCAATCTTAAAATCCATCAATGGCAATGCCACGATATGAGTTGGTTTTATTTCTCCAAGAGCATAATTAATCTGAATATCGTCTGGCGAAAGTGTTTTTAACTCCAACATTTTTCCAGAAACAATAGATTGCCCAATTAACCCCTCACCTTTTTTGATTCTTTCTCTATTTTTACTCGGAATATAACTATAACCTCCCGTAACAGTCAATTCTTCACCATCTATAACATACAAAACTCCAGCGCTGCTGTTGGTATATTGGCATAAAAACTCGATTACATCTTTAGATAATTTCTGGATTGTTTTTTCGCCTAGCATTTTATCATTCAAAGCCGCAACACCCGATTGAAGCCATTCTTTTTGAGACAATAAATCAAATGAACTTTTTAAGGAATCTTTCATTTCGTGAATAGAAGATCCAAGAGCACCTAGCGTATCGGCTTTTCTATCATCTATCTGAACGTCATAGTTTCCTTTTGAAATTTGTGTCGCAATACCGCTAATTACCTGAAGTCTTTCAGCTGTTTCTTTATCTTTTTTGATTAATTCTTGCTGCAATAAAGTCCTCTCGTTGTAATCTTTCAGAATTCTGATTAGGAAAACAATAGAAATAAGAAAGGCTATAAAGAAAGCAACAACAATTAAAGCCAAACTATAATTTCCGTAACGTTCAGAATTTGAGTTACGTTCTTCGAGAAGCTTTTGTTCTGTATTTTCAATTTTTCTGATGATCGCTTTCATCTCGTTCATCATGTTTCTGCCTTCATTCAAATCAAAAATCAGCGTTTCTTTGCTTAAACGTTTTTTGACAATCTGATTGTTTAGATATTTAAAGAAACCAGAACGTTTAGAGCGTAAGTCTTCTAGTAATTTTCTCTGTGAAGGGTTGTCTGATGTAAGCTCATCTAATTTTTCGAAATAACTATTTGATTTGGCTTCAGCCTCATTAAAACGATCCACAAACTGTTCATCTCCAGTAAGCAGATATCCTCTCATGCTGGTTTGCGCTTCTGTAACAATTGACGAACCTTCATTCAGGTTATAAATTACATCCTGAGTATGATTTACCCAAAAATTACTGTTTAATAAGCTTTTGATACTAATAAATGAAGCTACAGAACTAATTGTAAGCACAAGCAGTGAGACGAGTGAACTAATTAATAAGTTTCTTTTAAAATTTCCATTCATATATTTCCAAGTTATTTTATTCGTATTTTAAAGGAAGTACAATTATAAAACTTGCACCTTCTCCCTGTTTACTTTTTGCTGTTATTAATCCGTTATGTTTTTCTATAATTTTCTTAGCAATTGCCAATCCAATTCCTGTTCCTTCGTAGGTTTGGCGGTCATTTAAGCTTTGGAAAATAATAAAAATACGATCAAGATAAATTTCATCAAAACCAATTCCGTTGTCTTTTACAGTAATTCTGCAAAATTTTCCTTCCGGTGAAGTCGGACTATCAATTGCTTTTTCTAAAATAGTTTCCGAAGTAATTTCAATTACCGCTTTTTCTTCATTTCCAGAAAACTTCAATGCATTTCCAATCAAATTTTGAAATACCTGACGCATCTGGCTAGGAATGCTATCAATTGTCGGAAGTTCGTTGGTTTTTATGGTAGCGTTTTTGCGCTCTATCAGATAATCAAAATCACCAAGCACTTCCTGCAAAACGACATTTAAATCTGTTTTTTCAGGTTTAACTTGCGCCGAAAGTCTCGAGTACGCCAAAAGATCGGTAATTAAAGTCTGCATTCTTTCTGCCGATTTTATAGTCCGATCTACATAATCAATCGCTTTGTCGTCTGCTTTTAAGTAAAGGTCTTTTATAATTTTAATAAAGATTTGAATTTTTCTAATCGGCTCATTTAAATCGTGGGAAACTACCCAGGAGAACTGTTGCAATTCGTGATTCCGGAGTTCCAGTTCTTCATTTTTCTGAACCAGTTCTCGTGTTCTCTCAGCAATTTTAATTTCTAGATTGTCCTGCGCTTCTTTTCTGATTTTGATTTCTTTAGAAAGCAGGTCTTTCATCGCCTTCAATTCATTTTGCTGTTCGTAGATTTTAAGGAAAGTTTTTACTTTCAAAATCAGCAAATCAGAGTCTACAGGTTTTGTAATATACTCTACAGCTCCCGTTTCATACCCCTTAAAAATGTATTTTTTCTCGGTATTAAGTGCCGAGAGGAAAATTACGGGAATATCTTTTGTCCGTTGATTTCCAGAAAGAATTTTGACTACTTCAAAACCGTCGAGTCCTGGCATTTGAACGTCCATAATAATCAGACAGTAATCTGTTTTTAGGATTTTCTTTAAAGCTTCTTCTCCAGATTCGGCACTATCGACCTCGATCTTATGCAGCTCTAATGTTTTCTTTAAGGCAATAATATTGGCCCTTATATCGTCTACAATTAATACCATGCCGTGTTGAAGCTAAATCGGTTGTAAATCAAAACTCTTGAATTTAAAGTGAAATTTAAAAATTTTCTTATTTTTTTAAAGAATCGCCGAAGTAACTCTTAAAAATTATGTGGAAATTCTCAAATGTATAAAAAAAATAACGAGCAGGTTTTTTATCTAAATCAAAAATAGTTACAAAATTCCCATCTTTGACTATCACTTGAAACATATTACATGATTCTTAACTTATTAGAAATTTCTTATTATTTTAACTTCACATCCTATCAGATGTATTTTCATACAAGTTTTTTCTTTTTGATTTTATTGAGGCAAACAAAATGTCTTTTAAGACAAGCATAATTCTGGTTATCGCCTAATTTTAAGAGACATTAAAAGCTTAAAAAAAGCAGATTATGAAAAAGAAACAGACATTTCCCGAACAAAAACAAAATCTTCCAGGCAATGAGCACATGATGAATCCAGAGCCTGAAATTATAAGAGAAAACTATGTTGGAAGCGGTAAATTATTCGGAAAAACGGCTTTTATTACAGGCGGTGACAGCGGCATTGGCCGAAGTGTTGCTGTGCATTTTGCGAGAGAAGGCGCCAATATTGCGATTGTTTATTTAAAAGAAGATAAAGATGCACTCGAAACGAAAGCAATGATCCAAAAAGAAGGTCAGCAATGCCTTCTCATAAGTGGTGATTTAAAAGATGAGAAGTTCTGCAAAAGTGCTATCAAAAAATGCCATACCAAATTTAAAAGCCTTGATGTTTTAGTAAACAATGCCGCAACGCAGTTTCCGCAGACTGAAATAGAAAAAATAACCACGGCGCAGCTTCATAAAACTTTTGAGACCAATATTTATCCTTTCTTTTATATCACTAAAGCAGCGCTTGCTTTCTTAAAAGAAGGCGATACTATTATCAATACAACTTCTGTAACTGCTTTCCGCGGAAGCGAACATTTGGCAGATTACGCCAGTACAAAAGGGGCAATTGTAAGTTTTACGCGCTCGCTTTCGACTATGCTGGCAAAAAGGAAAATACGTGTAAATGGCGTTGCGCCCGGGCCAATCTGGACGCCTTTGATTGTCGCGAGTTTTGATAAATTATCTGATTTCGGAAAAGATAATCCGATGGAAAGAGCCGGACAGCCTTCTGAGGTCGCGCCTGCTTATGTTTTTCTGGCATGCGAAGATAGCAGTTATATTACCGGGCAGTTTATTCATATTAATGGCGGTGAATTGGTGGGTTAAAAAAGGTTCTGAGTTTTTTTTATCGCTAAGAACGCTAAAGATTTTGTGATTTTATCTCGCAAAGGCGCAGAGTCGCAAGGTTTTACTTCTATAGCTTAGCTTAATAAAAGGCTTTGCAACTCTGCACCTTTGCGAGATTATTTTAAACCAACTTAACAAATCTTATATAAATGAATTTTGTGGAAATCATCGGACTTTTTGCAGGAACTTGTGTCACTTTTGCAACAATTCCTCAGATTCTGAAAGTTTGGAGAACAAAAAAGGTAAAAGAAATTTCACTTAAAATGTTTGGCATACTAACTTTTGGAATCGCGGTATGGATTGTTTACGGAATTCTCAAAAAAGACTTTCCAATTATTCTGACCAATAGTATTTCTTTCATTTTAAATCTCATCATGGTTTATTTCATTATTTACTATGAAAAAGAATAAGTAATAAATGAAAAAAACAGCTCCATTGAAGCTGTTTTTTTTTCTGAAATTGAAGAATATAATAATGCTTACTAGCTAGCTAATTTTTGATTATAAGGTTTTAATTCCAATTGATATTTTCGAGGTTGCAAGTTTCGCTTTAAAAACTGCACTGGCGCTGTAATTGCGGTTAATTTCAGATGAGATATTTTTTTGATCTCACTTAATTGTTTTACTGCAAAATTCAAAATAGGTTCAAACACAGTAAAATAATTATAACTATGCTGCGCTATCTCCATTTCTAAAACTTCGCGAAGAATGCTTTTCATTACTAAATAACGAACTAATCCTTGAGTTGGAATTCTTTTAAGATCCTGAAATTTCTCTCCTATTTTGTGGTTTTCATCTCCTATATAAATGTAATTTCCAGAATTGCTCGTAAATATTTTTTTTACTTGAGAAACAAAATCATTTTCTTTATATTCGATTGTTGTTGGCAATCCGATTATTGAGAAATCAATTTGCTGGTGGCTTTGAAAATACAATACACTATTAATAGCAGAAGAATTGCTCATAATACCTGATTGTTGTTTTTTAAGACAATGAGTAGCCCCATTGGCGCCGAAACTGTGCAATACATTTCCTTTTTCGCAATACGCAAAAAACACAGGTGCAAAAGGATTAGATTCGATGCTCAAATTAACCTCTTGCTTGAAAGTCAGATTAAAATTGAGATAACTCATTTCTTTTTCAAAACGAACTCCTGTAATGTTTCCTGTTGCCCATTTTGATTTTATTGCCAATTTATATTCATTGGCGGCAACTGTTAAGTCTCCACCAAAACTATCTTTAAGATTATTAAAAACAGCGTCAAAGCTTCCAGTATTTATGTAAAGTTTTTTCATTATAGGGTTTGGTTTTAATATAAAGTCGTTAGTACTTATTTACGAACAAAAACTCACGGAGGTTTTTATTTCATTTCTATAATTCAAATTTCGTTTATATTAACCTTCACTTATTTATACAATTTTTGGAAGATATTTCATAATTATTATTTTAAGGTTCTAAGTTGCTAAGCTGCTAAGGTTCTGAGTTTCTCATACTTGAAAAAAAGCAGTTAGAAAAACTTTAGCATCTCAGAACCTTAGCATCTTAGCCCCTATAAAAAAAAGCAGCTGCCTCAAATAAATTTGAAACAACTGCTCATCAGCAAAATAAAAATACTAATCTATTTTTATTCTTTTAAGTCAATTCGTTTATGTCAGCATTTTTAGCATAATTGGTTTTCGGAATATCTTTAAAGAATTCTGCTTCTTCCAAATCTGCCGTTGGGCCGTATCCTAATAAATGGGTTCCTTTTCTTTTATCTTTTGTTTCAATGACATACAAAATCGACATATCATCGGGATCGCTCATTCCTTCATAGCGATGATGCGCGACAATAAATACATCTTCAGGATTATAAGCCTCTTTAGTTTCTGAATCTACTAAACGATCGTTTTCGAATATGTAATTAGCAGTATAACCTTCCTCTTGATATCTTTTTATGTTGTCGGTTTCATGTTTTGAATCTTCTCGTTTCATATCTTTTCTGTTTATCTGTTTATCAAATTTCCGCATAGAAACAAGATAAAATTAACTCAATAGATTTTAATCTTGCCTCATTCAAAAAACGACTTTAAAAGAGATTTTATTTTTTATTAATTTTAACTCAAGCTAATTAAAAACACTGGATACAACCTAAAGATAGGGCTGTTAGAAATTAAATAAAAAGCAAAAAATTAATGAATAAAAACTATGATTTTCTGGCCAATGGAGGCGAAATGGGAGAACTTACCCGTATTAAAGATTGGAGCAAAACGGCAGTAGGACCAGTAGAATCTTGGTCTCAAAGCCTCCGCACGACTTTAGGCATTCTATTGAACTCTAAATTTCCCATGTTTTTATTTTGGGGATCAGATCATATTTGCTTTTATAATGATGCTTATCGCCCTAGTTTAGGAAACAATGGCAAACACCCGTCTATTCTAGGAGAAAAAGGTGCTGTCTCGTGGCCTGAAACCTGGAATTTTATTGAACCTTTGATTGATCAAGTACTAACCAAAGGAGAAGCCACTTGGCATGAAGACCAATTGCTGCCCATTTATAGAAATGGAAAAATGGAAGATGTTTACTGGACTTTCAGCTATAGTCCTGTGAATGACGAAAATGGAAAAACTGCTGGCGTTCTGGTTATCTGCAATGAAACAACAGCGCAGGTGCTAACTAGAAAAAAACTGGAAGAAAGCGAAAAACGCTTTAGAAATACAGTAAAACAGCTTCCGCTTGGAATCTGTGTTTTAAAAGGTCCAGATCTGATTGCTGAAATGGTCAACTCAACCTATCTTCATATTATTGATAAGGAAGAAAAAGATGTTCTGCACAAACCTATTTTTGATTCGGTTCCTGAAGCAAAGGAAAAAGTGTTCCCGCTATTGCAAAATGTTTTTGAAACTGGAATTGCTTATTTCACCGATGAACTTCCAGTAACTTTAAATCGCTACAAAAAAGAAGAATTAGGTTATTTTAATCTTGTTTTTTATCCATTAAAAAATGAAAATGGTACTATAGAAGGTGTTACAGTTGTGTCTTACGAAGTAACCGAAGAAGTAAAAGCAAGACATCTTCTGGCTGAAAGCGAAAAAGCATTTCGAGACATTGTAATGGATTCACCTATTGCAATGGCAATCTTTAGAGGGCACGATTTTATCATTGAAATGGCCAATAAAACCATGATGCATAACATCTGGCAAAAAGAAGAAAAAGACTGTATCGGCATACCGCTGCTTGAAGTTTTTCCTGAATTAAAAGACCAAAAGTATCCTGAACTATTGCGTGATGTTCTTGTCAACGGAAAAACCATCCGTGAGAATGAAGGCGTGGCTTATGTTGATATAAAAGGAAAGCTGAAAAAATTCTATTTGGATTACGAATATACAACGCTGTATGAAAAAAACGGAAAAGCATCTGGTGTAATGTGTTCAGTTTTTGATGTTACTTCTAAAGTCAAAGCCAGAAAAAAAGTTGAAACTGCCGAAGAAAGAGCTCGTCTTGCAGCCGAAATTGGAGAGATTGCAACTTGGGATTTAAATCTACAAACCAAAAAATTGATTTATAGTGATAACATTCTAGATATTTTCGGATTTGCAAAAGATACCAAAATAGTCCATCAGGACATTCGAAGCAGGATTCTTCCAGAAGATGAGCCTATTGTGCTCGAGGCTTTCAAAAAAGCATTAAAAACTAGTATTTACAAATATGAAGCCCGCATTCAAAAAATGGGTCAAACTATAAGCTGGATCAAAGTGCATGGCAAAATATTTTTTGATGAAAATAAAGAACCTTCAAAAATGGTCGGTACAGTAATGGATATCACGGCTGAAAAAGAAAGCCAGCAGGTTCTGCAAAAAAGCGAAAGAAAATTTAGAATTCTTGCCGACTCAATTCCGCAGTTAATCTGGACAAGTGATACTTTGGGAAATCTGAATTACTTTAATGAAACTTTCTATAATTATTCGGGTTTTTCGAGAGCAGAAATTGAAAAAAACGGATGGTTGCAAATTGTTCATCCCGATGATCGCGAAGAAAATGTAAAACTCTGGATGGAAGCTGTAAAAACGGGGCATGATTTTCTGTTTATTCACCGTTTTAAACGTTATGATGGTGAATACAGATGGCAGTTAAGCCGAGCCATTGCGCAATTGGACGAATCTGGAAAGGTGCAAATGTGGGTTGGAACAAGTACAGATATAGAAGAGCAAAAGAACTTTACCAATCAGCTTGAAGAACAAATTATTGAGCGTACCACACAACTGGAACTCAAAAATAGAGATTTGGTCAACATGAACATTGAGTTGCAGTCGTTTGCTTATATTTCTAGCCACGACCTTCAGGAACCACTTCGAAAAATTCAAACATTTGCCAGCAGATTATCCGAGCTGGACGAAGGAAATATTTCTGCAAATGCCAAAACCTATTTGGCTCGAATTGAGCATTCGGCAAAAAAAATGCAAAATCTTATTCAGGATCTGCTCACCTATTCGCGTGCTAATTCTGCCGAACGCGTCTTTACAAAGGTTAATATAAATGATATTGCAGAAGAGGTCTTAAGTGATTTTTCTGATCGCATTGAAGAAAAAAATGCCATTGTAGAATATCTGGATTTGGGAGAGGCTACTCTTATACAGTTTCAGTTTAGACAGCTGCTTCATAATTTGGTAGAAAATGCTTTAAAGTTTTCGCGCCCTGGCGTTCCTCCAAAAGTAAAAATAACAGTTACAGCGGTTCACGGAAAATCGATTCCAAATGCCGAATTTAAAGACAAAATATACCATCATCTTCAAGTTTCAGATAACGGAATTGGTTTTGAACTTATTTACAAAGAAAAAATCTTTGAAGTTTTTCAGCGTCTAAATACCGAAACCGAATATAAAGGAACAGGAATTGGTCTTGCAATTGTCAAAAAAATCGTAGAAAACCACAAAGGAATTATAACAGTTTCAAGCGAAAAAGGAAAAGGCTCTATATTTAATATCTACATTCCCGATTTATCTTAAAATCAATATTTAAACACAAAATTTGATCTCGTCGGAATAAATTTATCCCAGTCAATTTTCATAGCGTGCTCTATTGCTTTTATTATATCACTCATCAAAACTGGTTTGGTAATAAAGCAATTGGCTCCAAGACTAAGACATCTCTCTATATTTCCTGGCTCACTCGATGTTGAATAAATCACAACAGGAATATCTTTTTTGTCTTCAGAATTTCGGAGCTCTTGCAAAACATCAAAGCCATTTTTTCCAGGCATATTTAGATCCAAGAAAATCACAGAAGGTATAACAGGTGAATCTGAAAGCGCATTCAAAAAATTTTGGCTTCCTGAATAGGTTTGCAAATTGATATTGTGAGGTAAAGATTCTACTGCATCAGCAAAAATACATAAATCATCTTCATCATCATCGGTATAGAATATAGTAAAATCTGTCATGGTATTTTTCGGCTGAGAATTTTAATATTCCAAATATAATGCAATTTTATGTAACAAAAGGCAGGAACGCCCGAGTTTGTTACAAAACAAATAGAAATCTCATAATTTATTAGTTTAATTATATAATTCGCAAAAGTACAAAAAGCGCCAACTTTACTTTTATCTAATTTGAAGCAAATTAGATGCTTTTTGTCAAATAATTATAAATTTAAAATATAAAGTTATGGGCGATCATAAAGACCTTACAGACGATTTTGCAGTAGACAAAATAAAAGATCTTGCTGCGCATATTAAAACATGTATGTTTTGTACATATAAAGAATACAGAATTCAATCTCGGCCAATGTCTGTTCAGAAAATTGATGATTTAGGAAATCTTTGGTTTTTATCGGATCGAAACAGCAGTCAGAATGCAGAAATAACATTAAACCCAATGGTCGAAATATTCTTTTCTGAACCGCATGATAAGTTTCTAACCCTTCATGGCACAGCCAGTATTTTGTACGACAGAGAAACTATTGAAAAATTATGGAATCCTACTGTAAAAATATGGATGCCAGGCGGTGTAGATG